>Ga0307478_10000306_pt1 | contig 52861 bp, 43 predicted proteins | sample atmos_gasesECM4C_2_FD_203713 | JGI IMG/M metagenome (GOLD analysis project Ga0307478, IMG submission 203713) | Hardwood forest soil microbial communities from Morgan-Monroe State Forest, Indiana, United States - atmos_gasesECM4C_05 | ecosystem: Environmental > Terrestrial > Soil > Temperate...
AATGGAAATGGAAACGGCTTGCGTGACCGCGCCGCGCGTCTCCTGCGCTCTGCTTGATGATTACAACGCAAAAAGACCGCTACCAAGCCCTAGAACCCATCGGGTCCGGGGCCACCAGTCGCGTCGATAAAGCCCGCGACAATGTGATTGGCCGCACCGTGGCCCTTAAGACTTTCATTCATACCTTTGGCGAAGATCTGGAGCAGCAATTCCTGCGTGAAGCGCGGATGGTGGGTCAGCTCTCGCATCCGGCCGTCGTGCAGCTCTACGATGTCGGCATTGACGAGCGTTCCGCCCCTTACCTCGTCATGGAATACATCGCCGGCGAGACTCTCGAGCGCCACCTGGAGTCCTCCACCCTGGCTGTTCCGCGTGCTTGTGCCTGGGCTGTGGAGCTGGCTGGCGCGCTGGCCACCGCTCATCGCGCGGGAATCATTCACGGCGACGTCAAACCCGGAAACATTTTCATTACTCGGGAAAACCGGGTAAGACTTGGCGACTTTGGCATCGCTCGCCTGACCACGCAGCTTTCGGTTACCGGCCGGGTCATAGGTACGCCCGCTTATCTGGCGCCTGAACAAATCGAGAGTGAGATTCAGGATCACCGCTCGGACCAGTTCTCGTTCGGCGTTGTTTTTTATCAGATGCTGACCGGCGTCCGTCCTTTTGACGGGAACACCGTTGGCGCGGTGTGCGCGCAAATTCTAAAATGCCAGCCGCTGCCGCCATCGCGACACAATCCGGCGGTGCCTCCCGCGCTGGATCGCGTTGTCGCCCGCTGCCTGGCAAAAAATCCGCAGGACCGTTTTGCTTCGTGCGAGGAACTCGCCAAGTCTCTCTATCCCTTCACCCGCTCGCGCCCACGCACTCCAGCGCCAGTCCAAGAACGCTCCTGGTGGTCTGCCCCAGTGGGCCTTCGCGAAGTTTGGTTGACGGTATCGGCTTGCCTGCTTTTAGCTCTATTTATTCAAGTTCCGCGCGTGCTTAGCGCCCACTTTGGAATTCCTGCCGCTCCCACGCGCCAGTATTTTCATCCCGGGGTTCCCTACGAGGCTCTGAACTACTCACGGCAAAGCGTCGCGCCCGCATCCGGGTCGGACCCTTCAAGCGAGACCGTCTCGCGAATCGAAGACCAACATCCTTCGCCGCGCGAAATTCATTTGCAAAAAATAGCGCTCGCCGACCTGAATAAGCCCGCCGCTTCTCAGCACCTTCGTCCGGATGCGTCTTCTGCCTCCCTATCGTCGCCGCGATCGAATACACCTTAGCCCTCGAAAAAAGCTTCCCCGCAAAACTCCGGCGAGCAATTTAGTTGTAAGTTAGAAAAAAAAGAAACTGGATGGCCTTATTCGTACCGTAATGCTTCGACGGGATCGAGTTTCGCGGCTTTCATCGCCGGCCACACCCCGAAGATTAATCCGATACTCACGCTGACGGCAACCCCGGTGCCTGCCGCCCAGACCGGAACGGCTCCGGGCCATTGGAGCGTCACGCGAACCAGCAACACCAGGGCGTTTACTAACACGAGCGCGATCACGCCTCCCGTTCCCGTCAGTGTCATCGCTTCCAGCAGGAACTGCCACGTAATGTCCTTGCTCTTCGCGCCAATCGCTTTGCGGATTCCAATCTCGCGCGTTCGCTCCGTTACGCTTACCAGCATGATATTCATCACGCCGATTCCGCCCACCAGCAAGCCGATGGAACTCAGCACCACGGTTGCCAGCGCCACTTTTCCCACAATGTTATGAAATTCTTCCACTTGTTGTTCGGCAGTGCCGATCGAAAAATTGTCTTTCCCACCAAACGGCACGTTTCTTCGCCGTTCCAGCACTTCGCGAATCTGGTCCACCGCCTGGTCCAGCATTTTGGGGTAAGCTTGCGCGCGCATATTCACTTCGTCTGCGCTGAGATAGACCTTGCGAAACGTACTGATGGGGATCAGCACGCGGCGGTCCTCGTCACCCATGCCAAATCCACCTTTGGGTTTTTCCACCACGCCGATAACCTGGAAGTCCGAGCCGTCGATCATCACGTCCTTGCCGATGGGATGCCCCTCGGGAAACAGCACGGGCGCCACGTTCTCCCCGAGCATGACCACTTTTTCCTTGTGCAGATCGTCGCCCTCGCTGATGAAGCGGCCCTCCACGGTTGCGGCATTGGCGTAAACTTCGCCGAAGTTCGGCTGCACCCCGCGAAAATCGATGGCGGTCACTTGGCCGGCTTTCGTGCGCACGGTGTGGGTATGGTCCCACTTGGTTTGCAGAAAAGTGGTTACCGCCTTGACGGCCGGGCATCGCTCCTGGATGGCCTTGGCGTCCTCGATGGTGAGCGGTTTGCGTTGGCGTTCCTCGAGCGGGGGAGGTCCGCCGTGCCGTCCCTGGTCCCATTTGGTGATGAACGCGGTATCCGCGCCGAACTGTTTAATGTTTTCCTGAACCTTCTGGTCAAAGCCGGAGATGAGGGCCGCCACTAACATAATGACGCTTACACCGAGCACAACGCCGAACACCGTCAGCGCGCTGCGCAGTTTGTGCGTTCGCAAGGTGTCCAGCGCTTGCCTGAGATTTTCGTTATACGCTTGCGCCATTCTTGGACCTCACCCGTCCGCGCGCAGGGCTTCAATAGGATCCAGCTTGGCCGCCCGCATGGCCGGAAAAATTCCGAAAAAGAGTCCCACTCCGGTGGCTACGCAAATCGAAAGGATCACTGCGCCCAGAGGAGTTTCCATGGGGAACGAGAAAAGCGCCTTCACCAGAAATACCAGCGAGTAAGCCGCCAGAATGCCTATCAATCCTCCGGCTGCCGCGAGGACGGCTGACTCCGTCAGAAACTGCAGGAGGATATGTTTTTTCCTGGCACCCAGCGAGCGCCGCAGCCCAATCTCGCGGGTGCGCTCCGTTACGCTGGCCAGCATGATATTCATAATCACGATTCCGCCCACGACCAGAAACACGCTCACCAGAGCCATGGCCACAAAAGCCAGGTTTCCTGTAAGGTCATGCCACAACTGCATGATCGAATCGGAGCCCAGAATGGCGAAATTGTCGGGCGCGTCGTAGGGCAAATGCCGCCAGGCCCTGAAGAGCATGCGGGCTTCGTCTTCGCTAGCCTGCATCAATTCGGCGTTGGGCGACTGCACGAAAATCGCCACCCAGTCGCTGTTGGTATGCCAGCCTTTCCGCCAAGCGGAAATCGGCATGACCATGTAATTGTCCTGGGATTCTCCGAAAGCGCTACCCAGCGGTTCCGCCACGCCAATGACTTCGTAGGTGTGGGTCTGGACGCGGATTTCTTTTCCAACCGGATCCACATTGGGGAAAAATTTCTGGACCAAGTCTGGCCCGATGAAAACGACTTCGGAGCGATGATCCTCATCGGCTTGGGTGATGAAGCGTCCTTGCGCCACGGCCAGGTTTCGCACTTGAGCGAAATTCGGCGTGGCCCCCATCATTCTGGTATTTTCCATGGTGAGATTGCCGCTGCGAACCTGCACGTTGTGGTCTTCTTCGGCGGCTACGGCGCTGGCGATTTTCATGTTGTCACGGAGCCGTTCGTATTCCTCGATGGTAACCAGGGGCCGCTTCTGAGCCTTAATCCAGGCGTCTTCACTGGTAATGATCCCGAAGCGGTGGACGATGTAGACATTGGCGCCGAGATTGGCAACGCGGTCGGCGACATACATGTTCAGCCCGGCGATGACGCTCATCACAAAGACCAGGGTGGTTACAGCGAGGATGACCCCGAGGAGGGTCAGGAAACTGCGCAGCTTGTGCGCCCGCAGTGCGTCCATAGCAAGCTTTAGGGTTTCGACAGTCGTGACCCAGGCTGCCCGCAGGCCAGCAGCTTTTGCCTTAACCCCTGCCAGAGGAGCAATTTCCGTAAACCGACCTATGGGAGTGACACCCAAAACAGACCTCCAACCTTCTCTATCTAAGACGACTGAACAAGCCGATCTGTTCCTAAGGTATATAGACGGGAGGAGCAGAGATTTGCTTTCGGGCTTTCTAGGAGTAGCCTTCTGTCTCGGGCCAGTTTTCAGGGCTTCAGCGGCCGGGACACCCCATTGTACCGTCTTGTGGGGCAATCGGCGGGGAAGATGGTGGTAAGTGTCGCGTGAGATTCAACGCCAAGAGGAGGGTTCTAATGCGTCGTATGTATCTTTATGTTCTTGCATTTACAGCGCTTTGCCTGAGTTTTGTGTCTTCCATCCGGGCTCAGAATACTCAGGATGCTTCTGACCGTAGAGCTACCGTCATGACCGCCGACGGGCCGACAGCCGGCTTCCGGGCCGAATTCCTGGAAGAGATAGCCTACTATGAGCAGCGCTACCGCCGGCTGGCCGAGGCCATGCCCGCTGAGAAATACACCTGGCGTCCTGCCGAAGGCGTCCGCTCCGTAGGGGAGGTGTTCATGCACATCGTGGCCGCAAACTACGGGATTGCCCGGGCTTTTGGGACGGCTCCCCCGGCGGGCTTCGACGCGAAGGCTATCACGGCTCTTGCGGGTGACAAAGCTAAGGTCCAGCAAGCTTTGAAGGATTCCTTCGCGCATTTCCGGGGCGCCATTATCGCTCTGAACGAGGCCGACGCCGACAAGCCTCAGAAAATGTTCAACCGCTCGACTACCCTGCGCGGTTCTTTCCTGGCCATCACTGGACACTTTGGCGAGCACTTGGGGCAATCCATTGCTTACGCCCGTGTAAATGGCATAGTGCCGCCGTGGACCGAAGAGTCTCAGCAACAACAGAAGCAAGCAGACAAACCGAAGTCGTAGTTAGCGGGTGGGATTTCGCTGCCATTGACCTTTTGACATCCGTCGGAGGATTTCCGAACCTTGGCGGTGTACAACAGTTCTAGGCCCAGACGAATCCAATCGAGGTAGACGCTGGCGGACTTCTAGCCACTTCGCATTATGCTGAAACGTGCTTTTACTTCCATCGCGGCTTTGTCTTTGGCGCTGGCTGCGAATTCCGCCGCACAATCCGTAGTGCCGGATTCCACCCCGGCGATCGGCCCGGGCAAGCCGGATATCTTCAAACGCATCATCGCCAACCAAAAAAGAAGCGAAGCCGCTGTGGATCTCTACGAGCGCATTGAGCGCGTCGAGACGCGCAAGAACGCGAGCGATCCCGCTCCCCCCTCGATAAAAATCGCCCGTGTCATTCCTTCGGGTACCGGCATGGTCAAGATTCCCGTCGACGCCGATGGCAAACCCGGAGATGCCGCCGCGTATCGCGCGGGGCTCGAGAATCTGGCGCGGGCCCTGGCGATGCTTGTAAATGGCAGCGGTTCTCAACGCGACGCGTTGGAAAAATATGCGAAGAAAAGGAAAGACCGCAGCGACCTGATCGACGCCACGCACAATGCTTTCCTATTTACTTTTTTGGCCAGCGAGCCGCGCGGCGACCTTACGCTTTCCAAGTACAAAATGGAGCCGAACCCGGCTTTCAAGCCCACTACGCGCTTCACCTCCATCTTCCCCAAGGTGCGTGGTTTCGTGTGGGTCGACGAAGCTTCCGGCGAACTCGCGCGCATTGCAGGCGAAGTGACCGAGGACATTTCCGTCGGCCTGTTTCTGGGAAAAATCTACAAAGGCAGCCAGTTCATGGAGGAGCGGTACGAATTTCAGCCCGGGCTGTGGCTGACCAGTTTTTCGCAGTATGACTTCGACGGGCGCAAACTGTTTTCCAGCTTCTCCGTTCATGAACGCACTTTCTACTCGAACTACCGCTACATTGGGCCGCCCCAGGAAGCGCTTGCCGCCATTCGGCAAGAGCTAAAGAATAGCGAGTTGGACAAGCCCCACGCCGGCTCCGCCGATCCGTGAAACTTTTCCTTTTAAGATGGGTTTAGAAGGATAGCCTCCTCGACCTTACGAGACTGGAGTCGTTATGCCTCGTTCGCTCTCAAGCGCATTGCTTTTGACATTTTTCGCGGCGGTTTCCGCTGCCGCCGAATCTCAGGACAGCACTGCCTCTCCGCCGCCGGCCGAGACGAAGAAACCGAAAAAAGTCTGGACCAATGAAGACATACCAGCAAGGGGCGCGGTCTCGGTTGTCGGCGATGCAAAGAACAAACCCAAGCCGGACAGTTCCAAGCCCGCAAATGCGCAATACGTCGCATCGGTCCGCAAGCAACTCGACAAGTTGCAGGGGGAAATCTCCGATATCGGAAAACAGCTCGTAGATCTGAAGAACTTCAGCTCGGGTGAACCATCGGCGTCCGCCAGCGGCGTGCAACTCAATAAAGCTTATCAACGCGAACCGATCGAGGTACAGATGCGCGCCTTGCAGGATAAGAAAAAAGATCTCGAGAGCAAAGTCGACGCGCTTCTCGACGAAGCCCGCAAGAAAGGCGTCGACTCCAGCCAGTTGCGGTGAATCCCACGTTGGCGGACTTGCGCCTGCCCAGCTTCGACAATCTCGCCGGGCCGCACGCTCTTGTGCGCATCAACACAAGAGGAAAGGTATGGAAGCCTATCCGGCAGGCGGTTCGACTGCACGCGAAGAATTACAATTCCGATTTTCCTGCCCATTAGGTTTTGCTGCTATTGGATGTTTCGATCGCTCGTGAAGAATACGTCCCTGTGGCCCTTGAGCAACTCCCCGTCTTTCTTGCTGCTGAATCCAGCTTCCCGCACCGTATCTTAGCGAATGCGGGCCTAGGGATATGAGCCGACATTTATTTGTTGGGAGCGGGCTTCGCGGATTCGAAGCGAATCTCCTTGAGCATCTCCGACTGCCGGTAGAGTTCCGTTTTCCCTGCGGGAAATTTATTGACGTTCAGCAGGAAAGACAAGATGTCCGCGTCTTGCTGCCGGGTGAGGCGGCCGGGATTGCTTTGCGGCATGGTCTTGCGAATTCTGTCGAACAAATCGGCCATGGTCAGGCCGTTCCAATTCGCCAGGAATGCGCCGCCGGTGAGTGGTGGCGCGGATTCGCCACCGGTGAGCATGTCGCCGTGACACGCGGCGCACTCCTTGCGGTAAAGGGGTTCGCCGCGCTTGGCTTGGTCGTCGGTGTACACGCCATCCCACACGGAACGGGACTCCGCAGCTGGCGCCGGCGCTTGCGCTCGCAGCAAGCCGAGCGGCCAAGCGATCACCGACAAAACAAGAATAGCCGCTCTCCTGGTCACCTGGTCATCATCCTTTCGCCGGAAAGAATCTGCCGGGAACTCATTCCCCTGACGATGGCAGCGTGTAAGCGATGTATTCGCCGGAATAAGGACCGCCGCTGACGGCTACGACGATGTACTGCTTGCCGTTCACCATGTAGGTCATGGGCGAGCCGGTCTGGGGTGCGGGCATGTAGACAGCGCCGACTTCCTTTCCGGTGGCTTTGTCATAAGCGCGCAGCATCGCGCCGCGCGGATGATCGGCCGTGGTGGTGACATTTCCTTCGCCGGCGATGACCAGCGTCTTGGTGACCAGCGTCCCGACGTTGTAGGTGATCTGTCCGGTGCGCGGAATATTCATGTCCTTAAGAATCGGGGAATTGCGCACAAAATCCGGCGTTTCACCGTGCGCAATCTGCCAAACAAACTCCCCTTTATCGAGATTGATGGCCGTGATTGTTCCGTACGGCGGCTTGATCAACGGCAAGCCTTCGACGTCCAAGCGCACGAAACCACCGCCAGACGGTTTCTTCGACGGCTTGGGAGAATCGGCGCCGGCGTTTTCGCCGGGACCATGGAGCACTTCGACGGCTCTTCCGGCCGTTCCCGCCACGTAGTTCATATCCGAAACTTCCTTGGGAGCGGGCACCAGCCCAATCGGTTCCACGCAAGCGTTGCAAGCGAACAAATAAGCAATATGCGTTTCAGGATCGTAAGATCCGCCCGGCCAGTTGGTCCCGCCAGAAGCAGTACCCAGCGTCAAAGTGCCAAGCGGGCCTTCCAGCTGGCTTACGGTCGGCGGCGTGAACACCGGGCCCAGGTGATAATGTGAGACGACCTCCGTGGCGCGCCGCCGGAGGTCGGGCGCAAAGTCGATCAAATCATCGATGGAAACGCCGTTGCGGCTGTAGGCGGGTGGCTTGCTGGGGATGGGCTGCGTCGGTGAATACGACTCGCCAGGCACGCTGCCGACTTCCACGGGCTTCTCCGGAATCGGCCAGACCGGCTTGCCGGTCACGCGATCAAGAACATAAAGAAAGCCTTGCTTGGAAGGCTGCGCGACGGCTTTGATCTTTTTCCCCTCGACGACGATTTCCGCGAGGATAGGAGCGGAGGAAATATCCATGTCCCACAGCGGATGATGCACTAGCTGGAAATGCCATTTGCGTTCGCCGGTTTTCAAGTCCACGCAGACCAGGGTTTCGCCGAACAAATTATTTCCCGGGCGGTGGCCACCGTAGAAATCGCCAGTCGGAGACTCGACCGGCAGGTAGACGAGTCCCAGTTCTTCGTCGACGGTGCTTTGCGTCCACATGCCGGTGTTGCCGGTGTATTCCGCCGATCCTTTTTCCCAAGTGTCGTAGCCGACTTCGCCTTTTTTGGGAATGGTATGAAAAATCCAGAGGCGCTTGCCGGTGCGCACGTCGAAGCCACGGACGTAGCCTTTGTTGTTGCGCATGCTGCGCGGAGTCATGCCTTCGCGGAAAGCCGCACCGATAATCACGGTGTCTTTGGCCACGACCGGCGCGGACTGAATGCCGATTTCGCCGGTAATCAAATCTGGAAAAATATCCTGGTCGTCATTGCGCTTCAGATCCACCTCGCCATTATTTCCGAACGAAGGAAGACGCACGCCGGTCTTGGCGTCCAGACAGATCAGACGAAAGCCCGGCGTCACATAAAGGATTCGTGCATCGTGGCCGTCGGACCAATACGCCAACCCGCGGCCGGAAAGCTGGCGCGGAGCTGCGCCGCCACGCGCACCTTCATGCTCGCCGTGAATCCAGAGCAACTCGCCGGTGGCCGGGTCCAGGGCAATGACGGCGCGGCGCGAACCGGCCGTGGCGTAGAGAGTGCCGTTCACCATGAGCGGCGTGCCTTCCAGTTTGTACTCCGGGCGGTCGCCAAAGTTGTCGGTCTTGATGCGCCAGGCGATTTCCAGGTCGTTGAAGTTGGAGGCGTTAATCTGGTCGAGCGGGCGGTAGCGCGTTCCGGCCAGATCGGCGGCGTAAGACGGCCACTCGGTGTCCTTTGGATGAAACTGGGCGGAAGCGGCCGCGGGCCAGCACAAAAGTCCTGCAAGAAACAAAAACAGCCAAGTGTATAGGTGCTTCTGTTTTTTCACGCGCATCTTGTTCCTCCGCTGAATTCCCGCGTCCATGGCTTATCCCATTTGCTTGATTTGATCGAGCGCTTGCTTGATCTTTGCTTTTTGCTCGTCGGTCACGTCCGAGTTGGGCGGGCGTTGATAAAATTGCCGCGTCCCCATTTGCAAGCTGAGAGCGTATTTCATGGGGCCGTACTCATCGACGCCGCCGGCGCGCAACAGCTTGAGCGCCTCTTCCAGCTGGGCGACGGTTTCGCTGAGATCTTTTCCGGCGCGCTTGGCCGCGAATACCGCGGCGATCTGTTTGGTGAAGTTATTGCCTTCGGCGAGGATGGCGCCCATATCGTGGTCCAAAGCGTATTTCAGATTCTCGGTCGTTCCGGTGCGCATGTTGAGCTTGGGAAATTCCGCGACGAAATCTTGATAGACCTGGGGATCGCTGACGGAGTCCTTAATCCCGGCGAGATGGGGGTATTTCTCCATGACGTGCAGCAATTCCAGGCTGATGGGCACGCCGGTGGCAAAGGGAATATGGTAGAGATTGATCGGGATTTTCACTTGCTCGAAAAGCAAGGAGAAATATCGCGTCAAACCATCCAGGCGCGGGTGCTTGTAATAAAACGGGGGCACCACGAGCAAGCCGTCCGCTCCGTTGGCTTCCGCGTGCTGCGAGAGTTCGAGAGTTTCCGGGAAATTCGCGGTGCCGGGGGACACGATGATGTTCAGGCCGTTGCGGTGCTTGAAAGCGGTTTCGGCGACTTTCTTTCGTTCCGCCACGGAGAACGACGGGAATTCGCCGGTCGTTCCAAGGACCACCACGCCGTCGGCGCCATTGGATTTCAAATAAGCGAGCACATCTTTATAGAGTTCCTCATCAAATTTCAAATCTTTGTCGCAAGGCGTGGAAGCAGCGACCCAGAACAAAACCTTTTCTCCGGGAGCGGCAGGCGCTTTTAGAGTGCGCGGCTCGCTGGCCAGCGCTTCCGTAATCCCCGCGCCGCCGGCAACTCCCAGCACCGCGGTCGCTCCAGCGGCACCCAGAAAAGTCCTTCTCGTGGTTTGCATGATTTCCTCCCCCGGCAGAAAGCCCGCGGAAGTCTAAGCCAGTGAAGCGCAAGAAACAAACATTTCGTTTGCAGTTTTCACTAGGCAAAAGCAGCATCGCTTGTCGGCTACCGTCTGTTAGAATGCGCGCTATGCGTGCCTTGCCGTCGTTGCTGTTCTCCCTGTTCCTTGGCGCTGCTGTCCAGGCCCAGTGGTGGAAAGTACAGACCAGCGGCTTTGCTAGCAACCTGCGCGGCGTGAGCGTCGCGCGTCTTAGGAACACCAAAGGCGTTGCCAAGGTAGCGGTGTGGGTTTGCGGTTCCAACGGTGTGATTCTCCGGTCCTTCGACAAAGGCAAGACCTGGCAACGCTCGCACGTGGAGGGTGGCGAGGCGCTCGATTTTCGCGGCATCGTAGCGTTCGGCGCCACCTCTGCCTACGTGATGTCGAGCGGCGAAGGCGAGAAGTCCCGCATTTACAAGACCAGCGATGGCGGCGAAACCTGGAAACTGCAATACACGGACAAGCGCAAGGAGTTCTTTCTCGACACGCTCGCCTGCCTATCCGAAACGCGCTGCTATGCGCTTGGCGATCCCCTCGATGGCAAATTTCTTCTGCTAGGCACAACCGATGGCGAACACTGGAACCCGCGGCCAAGCGAGAAGATGCCCGCGGCGCTGCCCGGTGAAGGTGCATTTGCCGCGAGTAATACTTGTCTGTTGCTCTCCGGCGAGCAAATCTTTTTCGGCAGTGGCGGTCCGGCCGCGCGTGTCTTCCATTCTCCTGATTCCGGACGCACCTGGACCGTTGCGGAAACGCCCATGGCCCACGGCAACGCTTCTTCGGGCATTTTCTCTATCGCGCGCGGCCCTAAGAACGAAGTCATCGTCGTCGGCGGCGACTATAAGGACGCCACAAAAGCTTCCGCCGATGCCGCATATTCCCTCGACGAAGGACAGACCTGGCAACTCTCCGAGCCGCAGCCCGGCGGATATCGCTCCGCCGTGGCTTGTGGCATCGGTCCAGTGTGTGTGGCCAGCGGACCGAATGGCGAGGACGTAAGTATGAGCCAAGTTTCCGGCGCTCACTGGAAGCCCACGGATTCGCTGAATCTCAACGCCGCACTGATTCTGGACGCCAAGAATGGCTGGGCCGTCGGCCCCCAAGGCACGATCGCGCGTTTCGTCGGTCACACCATGAAGAATGTACACTCGTCCGCTTGGTAGCCGGCGCCGAGTGCATCATTTTCAATGGAGATGGTAGAAGCCGTCGTGTTTCCCCAAGCGAATGGAAACTCCGAACAATTGGGAAAGATGCTCCTCGGTGAGGACCGAGGACTTGGGTCCGTCGACAAGAATGTGCCCGTCGCGCAAGAGAATCACGCGCTCGATCTCTGGAATGATTTCAGATACGTGATGCGTCACGAGCAAGATTCCCAGTCCGGAGCGCGCCAACCCGCTCACGGCGTCCCGAAGCTGAAGCTGGGCGCCGATGTCCAATGCATTGCTCGGTTCATCAAAAAGCAGCGTTTGCGGCTTATGCACGAGCGCTCGCGCTATCAAAGTGCGCTTGGCTTCCCCAGAGGACATCTCCGCCACCGCGCGATCGGCGAGATGCGCTATGCCTAGCCGCTTCAAAGTCTCCCCGGCCAGGGCAAGTTGGCTGGGATCGGGATGGTGGTGCGGAAAAATGCGCGTACTGCTGAAGAAGCCGGAGAGTACCACGTCGCGGCCAGTAGCATCCGTGGTACAGGAAGCCAGCAGGTCCGGCGATATGATTCCCAGCAGCGAGCGCAGTTCGAAAATATCCCATCGCTCCCGCCCGAGGATGGACATGCGGGAGCCTTCCCGCGCCAAGGGATAACACTCCCTCGTAATGGTCTTGATCAAGGTTGATTTTCCGCAGCCATTCGGGCCCAGGATGCACACATGCTCCCCGCGGGCGATCTCCAGGGTGATGTCGCGAAGTGCCGCGCGGTCGCCGCGCATTACCGTGACATGCGCTAGGGACAGCAAGGGCGCGGGAATGGTGTTCATTCTAGAGCACCTGGGCGCAACCCGCCCTGGTTGCAAGCGGGAATGACAACGCCATCTTAGCTGAGCCCAACCGTGACGCAAACGGTCTGGGGAGCGGAGTCCGGAAAGGTTGACGTCAGGAGGGCTGCGGGGATTGCTGGAGTTGTTTCATTTTGAAACGAACCTAAGCCGGCCAACCCGCCAGAAATAAAAAGGAGGTGAAAACAGGTTCGTTCTCACCTCCCGGGGTGGTGGGGTGTTGCATGACAAATGCTCTCGGCGGCTCAGCAGGCCTGCCCTGCCAGGCAGGTCTGCGGCCTCACTCGCGCACTGCACTTTGCAATTCGATAGGAGACTCACCACCAAAGAGCTTGTCTTATTGCGCGTTTTAGCACCGGGAAACGCCCTTGTCAACGGTAAAAAAAGGGACCGTCCGAGAGAAAAGGCCATCCTGCCCCCAGCTGACTCCGTATTCTCTCTCGACAAGTCCCCAGCTATAAACCGTTTTACCCAGCTGGCCGGCTTCCGTCCGGTGGGCTAGCCAGCACCGTGACCGCTGATACCGTTCCGTCGTCTCCGCCCAGAGGATAGCAGCTGCACGCGCGGAATAAATCACTGGCCCGTTCCGCTGCCGGGAAGACCCGTTGGCGGGTAAGGCTCGAAGATTTCGTTAATTTTCTCCGCCAGCACGAAGTCATAGTCGCTGATGCCTTTTACGCTGTGCGTATTCAGGTCGATCACCACTTTGTTCCACACGTTCGACCATTCCGGATGATGATTCATGGCCTCGGCCACCAGGGCCACGCGCGTCATATTGCCAAACGCGGCGACGAAATCCTTGCAAGCGAACTCCCGGTGTAGCTTGCCATTTGCCACGCTCCATCCCTTGGCTTTGGGAAGCAGCGCCGAAATTTCGGTGTCGGTCAGTTTTTTTGCGGGCATAATTAAGCTCCTCCGGAATCGCCTGAAATTCTCTCCCGCCATTATGCGGCGTAAGCTCCTGCGCGGGCAAGAATGCGGGCTTAACCGGCACTGGCAGCGGTTCTTCGTTGAATGCGCAAGCAAATTCCATTATCGTAGGTGGTTCCTTTGAACCTGAAATGCGCGTTGTGCGCGCATGCCAATGGGGAGCGGAGAGCGACGTGAAAAAGAAAATTCGCGCCATCCAGTATGGTGTGGGTCCTATCGGCGCATCCATCGCGCGGCTGATGCGGGAAAAACAGGCCATTGAAATAGTCGGCGCTATCGATAGCGATGCCGCAAAGGTCGGCCGCGACCTGGGCGAAGTTGTAGGCGCGAAGGACGCCCCTTGGGGCGTGCTTGTTTCCGCGGAAGCCAAGGAAGTGCTGGAGCAGGCCGCGGACGTGGTCATCCATTCAACATCGTCGTCGTTGGCGAAAGTGATGGACCAGTTACTGATGTGTTTGGAAGCGGAGTCTTGCATTGTTTCGACCTGCGAGGAATTGTCGTATCCGTTTCGCACGCATCCGGAACTTGCGGCGAAGCTGGACACGGCGGCGAAAGAATGGGGTGTGGCGCTGGTCGGCACGGGAGTGAATCCTGGTTTCGTCATGGACAAACTCGTGGTAACGCTGGCGGCCGTTTCGCAGCGCATCGAGCACGCCAAAGCGCTTCGCGTGGTGGACGCGTCAAAGCGGCGGCTGCCGCTGCAGAAAAAAATCGGCGCGGGAATGACGGTGGAAGAATTTCGCGCGCAGGTGAAAGCCGGCGTGATCAAACACGTGGGTTTGCCGGAGTCGGTCGCCATGGTGGCGGACAGCTTGAATTTGCCGGTCGAGCAAATTACCGAGACCATCGAGCCCCAAGTGGCCAGCGAGCGCGTGCAGACGGAATATTTGACTGTCGAACCCGGCCAAGCCGCCGGCGTGCACCAGATTGGCCGCGGCCTATCGAAAGACGGCAAAGAGCTCGTATACCTTGAGCTGCAGATGTACGTTGGCGCGAAAGATCCCGCCGATACCATCACGCTGACGGGGCATCCCAACATCGGCCTGACGATTCCGGGTGGCTCGCATGGCGACATTGCCACCGCTTCGGTGGTCGTGAATTCAATTCCCGTGATTCTGGATGCTCCCGCCGGCTTGCGGACCGCGCGCGATTTGCCGATTGGATTCTTTTCGCCGAACGCGCGGCCGTGAAGCGGAACTCCGAAGACTTAAACTCGAAAATAGGCAAACGCCTGCCTGAGACAAGCTTGGCCTCCGCACCTCTTCAGTTGTGTTTCATGAACTCGCCCTTGTGGCCCGTCAGCGAGTTGTAAAGCGTTTCGATGAACGCGTCTTCGTTCACAAAATCACCGGAAAATTTCTTCCACGGCGCCAGAATTTTCTCTTGCTTCATTTGCTCCAGCGTTTTGTGTTCGTCGAGGGCTTTTTGAACAACCACGGTGGTTTCCTTCAGCATTTTGGTGAAGGCCCGCACGTCGTCGAGATTCGAGAGCGCCCCATGGCCGGGGATCACTTTCACGTCCGCGGGCAACTGCGCGGTAGCTTTCTCCATGGCCTCGATCATGCCTTCGACGCTGCCGCCGCTGGCCACGTCGATGAAGGGAAATCCGTAGCGCACGAAATCGTCGCCCATGTGCACCACATTATTTTTCGGGAAGAATATGATGGAATCGCCGTCCGTGTGGCCCGCAGGAAAATGCAACGCGCGGATGTCTTCCCCGTTCAAGTGCACGGTCACGTCGTGCTCGAAAGTGATAATGGGGAGCGCCGCCTTTTCCGCGGGCTTCACGTCCATCTTGATCGAGCCGCCGTTGCCGGCGGCGCCGCCGCTTTCCAGCCGCTTGCGGACGTTGTCCTGGGCGATCACTGTCGAGCCCGCGTTGCTGAAAGGCGCGTTTCCTCCGGTGTGGTCTCCGTGATAATGCGTGTTGATGACGAAGCGCACGGGTTTATCCGTAATTTTTAGATCCTTCAGCGCGGCCTGAATCTTGTCTGCGAGCGGCGCGAACTGGTCGTCAACAATGACGATGCCGTCTTCGCCCACCGAAGCAGCAATGTTTCCGCCTTGGCCTTCCAGCATGTAGATGTTGCCGGAAACTTTGGTCACTTTGATTTGAATTTTGGACCAGTCCGGTTGCTGCTCGGCAGTAGCGGCTGGCCCGCAAACCAGCGCCGCTCCGGCCAGACAGAGAATCATCCAAGTCCGCAAAGGCTTGCCCATCTTCTAGCCTCCTTGAGGAAACAGCCGGGAATTCTACCACTCCTGAACCATGACCAGTAACGGCTGGGATAAGAAAAGAGAACATATCACTTCCCGTCAAATTGCCTTTACCAACCCTTGCTCCGTGGCCTGTGTGTTGCGTACCAGCAGCAAGACCAAGATCATTCCGATAAAGGGGATCAGTCCCGCCACAATCACAATCGGATCAAACGAGTGCGTCGCCGCCGCCTGGCGCACATCGGAAAAGTGTCCGATCAATTTAAACGCGATAATGGTCCCGATCCCCGCGCCGGTTCCGCTCAAGCCACTCACGGAAGCCACTGAATCACTGGCAAAAAGGTCCGTCGGCAACACGTTGGCAATCGTGGAAAAAGAAGCATAGGAAAACGTCGCTAGCCCGAAGAGCAGCGTAATCAAATACAGATTGCTCGTGTACACCGTGGGAATGAGAAGCAGTACGCCGATTCCTCCAAAAACCACCAGCGCTTTTCGCGCTGCACCCAACCGCCATCCGCGACGGATCAAATAACCCGAAGCGGCCCCGCCAAAGAAATTGCCGAGGTCCGCGGCCAGGAACGGGATCCACACGGCCATCAGGCCGCTTTGGAGTGAAATTCCCTTGGCCACCAGATAGATGGGAAACCAGTCGGTGACGAAGAACCAAACCGGATCGGTGAGGCCCTTCGAAATGATGGTTCCCCACGTTTGCGGCAGCCTCAAAAGTTCGATGAAGCGCAGCCGCGGTTTCCGGGAGGCTTCGGCTTCTCCCTTCTCGGCAAGAATCATGTCGCGCTCCGATTCGCTGATATTCGGGTGTTGCTGCGGCAGCTGATACGCGCGGCGCCAGACGATGAGCCACAAAAATCCGAGCAGCCCGGGAACGGCAAACGCCACGCGCCAACCCCACCGGAGGTACAGCGGCAAAATCAAGAAAGGCGCCACGGCGCCCCCGACCGACGAGCCGCTATCGTAGAAAGCTGCCGCCAGCGCGCGGTCGCGTTTCGGAAACCACTCGGAAACCGCCTTACTGGCCCCAGGCCAGTTTGCCGATTCGCCCGCTCCCAGCAAAAACCGAAACACGCCAAAGCTCGAAATACTGCTCGCCAAGGAAGTCAGCAATGACACCGCCGAATACCACGTCACGCTGATGGTCAAGCCGCGTCTCGTCCCGACGCGGTCCAGCATCCGGCCGCACACCGTTTGCCCGATGGTGTACGCCAGCCGAAACGCGATCGCGATATTCGCGTAATCCGTGTTGGTCCAGTGGTATTCCTGTTTGAGAAAAGGCGCGAGAATGGAGAGCGTTTGCCGGTCGATGTAGTTGATCACTGTCGAAGCAAACAGAATCCCGCCAATCCACCAGCGTAGCGAATTTATGATGCGCGGCCGTGGCGAATCCATCTGCCCGGCTAGCGCCATGAAATTCTCGCGAGGGCCGGCGTGCCAGGAGTGTTGAGGGTAGCCATGGGGATTGGCGATTAAGCGGCAGCGGCGAATGCCGCGAGAGTCGCTGGACGGAGCAGAGAGGAACAAGCTTTGTCGAGGTAAACCGTCGCGTTGGCATGAGTGCCCAATAGGGAAACCGGCACCAGCGGACTAATTTCTCCCTCGAAACAAAACCAGGCCCCCTGGGCCTTCCGAGAGTCGGGCACCACCACAATGATTTCTCTCGCCTTCATGATCTGGCGCGTGGACATGGCAATGGCAAGGCGGGGAACCTCTCGGAGGTCCCTCAGCCATCCTTCGCCCATCTGCTGGCGGCGGCCAGCTTCGTCGAGATTGCCGATCAGATACGGCGGCGCGGTCTGAAAATCCGCCGGCGGATCGTTAAAAGCCAGATGGCCATTTTCTCCGATGCCCGCAAAGGCGCTATCCAGGGGCGCCGAATTCAAGTTCTCTCCAGCCGGTAAGATAACTTCGCGGGAATCACCGTTCCCGTCAAGCAAGTGGTCCGCGGCCGCTCGCCCGACCCCGAGCTGGTCTTCGAAAACCTTTACAAACACCTTTTGTTCCTCCAGAGCAGGCCTGCGTCGGCGCGCGATTTTATCCGGTGCTCTTAGAGCGCACCCGTTCTCCCGTTCGGCAAGCGGCGTAAATCGCTTCCACCAGCGCCAAGCTACGGCGGCCCTCTCGTCCGTCGCAGCGCGGGGTAGTATTGGTCTGAATCGACTTGAGAAAGTCTTCCCAAACAGCTTGATGCCCTCGCACATCGCTGACCACCGGCGAGGACGCACTGGGGTTCTCGTCGGCCTTCCCGGCGGATTGCAGATCCGCGGGTGGATTCCGCAGGTCCACCGCGAGTAGGCGATCCTGCTCGATAATCAAAGTGCCTTCCGACCCGGTAAGCTCCAAGCGGCGCGGGTAACCCGGATATGCCGAGGTGGTCGCTTCGAGAACGCCGAGCGCTCCGTTGGCGAACTGGAAGAGGGCCAGCAAAGTGTCCTCGGCTTCGATCGGATGCAGGCTGGTCTTGCTGGTCGCCTGAACACTGACCACGTCGCCGAAAAGCCACAGCATCAAGTCCACGGTGTGCACGGCCTGATTGATCAGCGCTCCCCCGCCGTCCAACGCCCACGTCCCCCGCCACTTCGAGCTTCGATAATACTCCGGTGGGCGGTACCATTTTACCCGCGCGTCCGCCAGAATGGGCCGTCCCAATACGCCGGAGTCCACCGCTTTCTTCACGCGCACGATGTCCGGTTTACAGCGATCTTGGAAGAAAACCCCCAACTTGACCCCAGCCTTGTCCGCCGCCGCAATGAGGGCATCGGCGCGCTCGGTAGTAATGTCGATGGGCTTTTCGGTCAGCACGTGCAGCCCGCGCTGCGCCGCGGCAATGCCTTGCGCCGCGTGCAATCCCGAAGGGCTGCCGATGGCCACCAGGTCCATCGAACGGTGAGCCAGAAACTCGGCCAGCTCCGAGTAAGCCTTCCCACCATACTCGCGGCACAGCCGTGCGACCTTCTCTGGGTTTGTTCCATAGATGGCGGCAATCTCGATTCCAGGCACAGCTCGCGCGGCCCGCGCGTGCGTCTCGGTGATATTTCCCCCGCCGATCAGTCCGACGCTAGTGGTCATAGTCCCCCGGGCCCACTCCAGAAAGCCAAACTCGTTTTGGAGCCTGCCATTATCAGCGAGCCGTTCCTCGGATTCAAGACGGCGAACCAAGCGGCGGAGAGTCCGCGCGCCAGCCAATTCTGCAAAAGCAAAAAAGAATCATGTTGCAGTGGCAACATCTTTATGTTGTAACGACAACCTGCAGGTGGGCCGTGAGCGAAGTTCTCGAAGCCATCTTTGTACGAAGGGCCATCAAAGAGTTTGACCCCCTGCCCATCCCGCGCGAAGCGTACCGATTCTATTGGGTCGGCGATCAGAAAAGGTGCCGCGCGCCTTTGCCTGGGGCAAGCCCCAGGCAAAGTCCGAGCATGTCGAAGGTGTCGTCACTCTCGACGCCCTTATCGATACGACGGGTAAAGTGACGGAAGTGAAAGTGGTCGCCGGCCCGAACCTATTGCGCCAAGCAGCGCTCGATGCGCTCAGGTCATGGAAATACGAGCCGGCTCGCTTGGGTGGGCAACCTGTCTCAAGTCACCTGAGCGTGACCGTGAAGTTCCATTTTTAATAGATCCGCGAATTCACTGGCGGGTGCCGCTACCGATCACGATCTCCAAGGGCATGTCTAGTTCCTTGCCCGTCCAGAATTTTCCTAAAGCGGCCAGGATTTCGGCTTTCGCTTCGGTCATTTTTTCAGGCGTAAGTTGCTCGAGGAGTGGACGAAAGGGCGCGGCGACTTCCGTGAACTGCTCCCAGTACTCTTCGGCAGAGGACGCCCAGCGGCCAGCAATGATCCGGTCTTCCTCATGAACATTGCTAAAACCGGCGGCTTCTAACGCTCGGCGAAGACGGTCGCGCTCGCCGAACATGAAAAGGCTCGGGCCGTCGGGATCGGGCGGTGGTGGAGGCACGGGAACGTGTCTTAGGACGATTCCCGCGGTGGTCGTAAAGAAGGGCTGCTCTCTTTTACCCCATGCAACGAACACAACGCGCCCGCCTGGCTTTAAAACCCGAAAACATTCCTGAAGGGCTTTGGGGAGATTGGGGAAAAACATGACGCCGAAGCGGCACGTGAGGACATCGAAGGATCCGTCCGGGAAGGGGAGCGACTCGGCGCTGGCTTCGCGGAATTCCATGTTGGCAAGGCCTCTTTTGCGGGCAAGTTCTTCAGCGAGGGAGAGCATGCCGGGGCCGAGATCGGTCGCCGTCACGCGGCCGTTGGGAGCGACGCTACTGGCAATAGAGAGCGCGGGATCGCCTACGCCGCTGGCGAGGTCGAGGACGCGCAGGCCATCGCGAAGACGGCCGAATTCGAGGATAGCTTGGGTGGCGCCCACCGTAAACGCGGCGATCTGGGCATGCCATTTGCGCCAAGCGGCCACGGTCTTGTCTCCGGTCCATTCCTGGTGGAGTTGTTCGCGAAACTTTTGGATTTTTGCGGAGTCAGGGACGCTCATGAGGGAACTCCAAGACGGCAAACGTTAACAAACTGGTTCATGGGATGCCGAAGCGAATCGAGACACGGTCAACCGGGGCGAGATGGAAGACGATTTCTTCGCCGGGCGCTATCCACATGGGCGCGATGATCGAGCCAGCGATGATGATTTGTCCTGCTAGCAACGTTTCGCCGAAAACAGCAAGCAAGTTGGCCGTGTGACGTACGATATGAATGAGTTCCCCGGTCAAGTTTTGCAGCGACTGGGGATCAGTAATACTGGCGAATTCGCTTCCGTTGCGTAGGACGCGGGCCGTTAGGCCGTCGAGTACGCCTCCGGCGCACGCGGGATCGCTGTGGCCAACGATGAGGTGGCGTTGATAGATGTCCGACGCCAGGGTAGCTTCGACGTCGTCGGAAGGATGATTGACGTCGGCGAGTTCGATAGCCGGCCCTAACCCAGCGATAGCGGCTTTTGTAGTTTCGCGGTCGGCGCCCGCAGGCAAATCCTTGCCAAGATGAACGGTAATTTCCGGCTCGGCCGCGGGTTTTTTCCAAGCAGCGATCGAGACGGTCGAGTTGGAAGGAATTAGCGCGTCTTGCATTAAGAAACCCACCAGCGGCGCGTTCGTGTGCAGTCGTTTGAAGGCGGCGGGTCCGCCGAAGGCCAGCTTCCAGCCGAGCGGTTTGTGCCCGGAGCTCAGAAGCTCCCGGCGGCGGCGCAGTTGCTCCGTCATCCCCCGGTAGATGCGCTGGTCGTCCCAGGCAGAACTCATAAACAGAAAGCCATTTCAGTAGCCTTCCGGCGGAATTTCGTAGCCGGCGGTTTCGAGTGAGCCGGCTCCGCTCCAACCCCACACCAAGACGACGTCCTCGTTGCCAGTGTTATCGAAACCGTGCCAGTGGTTACGCGGCGTGAAAATCACGTCCCCCGGGCCGCTGGGTTCGCGGCCCGTGTCCGTGTAAATGAACCCGCTTCCCTTGATCACTACGAAGAATTCATCCACGTTGGGATGGCGGTGTTTGTCGTGGCGCGCGCCGGGAGGAAGCACGGTCCAGCCGACGAGAAGTTTGTCCGAGCCCGCGCTTTTTTGGTCGATCAAGAATTGGACCTGCATGTTGATCCAACCTTCGTCACGCGACAGCCCGTCGACTTTGGGGATCTCGCGAAGATTGCGGCGATAGGGCTTCATTCTGACATTCCTCCCAACCGGCGGTAGACCTCGTACACGGCCACGAAATCGTGATGCGCCAGGCCAAGTCCGCGGCAAGCGTTCAACATTTCGTTGGCGGCAGCGCCTAGCGGGACCGGGACACCCATCTTCCGCCCCAGATCTAGCGCCAGCAGCATGTCTTTTTGTTGGAGATTGACATTGCCGTAGGTCGCGTCGGAAATGTGGCCTTCCAGAATAAGCGGGGCACGGTAAGTGAGCACCGGCGAGGCTACGACACTCTTCAGAAAGGCGTCGACCGCGACTTCGCGTGGGACGCCGCCTTTTTCCGCTAGCGCAAGGCCTTCGCAAAAACCGATCACTTCGATGACCAGGGTCAGGTTGAGCGCCACTTTGAGTTGCACGGCCAAACCTTGCGCTCCGATGTAGGTGACTTTCGGACCGATGGCCAATAGCACCGGCTGGACGCGTTCGAACGCCGTTTGGTCGCCTGCCACCATGAGCGCGGCCTGGCCTTGGCCGATGGTGAGAGTGGTTCCTGAAATCGGAGCGTCCATCATCGTCAGGCCGGCTTTGGCGAATTCGACAGCGACGGCGCGGCTGCCGTCTGGATCAATCGTGCTCATGTCCAGGTAGACGGCGTCTTTGCGCAAGCCGGCGATGACGCCGTTTTCACCGAGGGCCAGAGCGCGCACTGCGGCGGAGTCCGTAACGATGGAAAAAACAATTTCCGATTCGCGGGCGACTTCGCGCGGCGTTTCGCCCCAGAGCATCCCGAGCCCGAACAAGGTCGCAGCTTTTTCCTTGGTGCGATTCCAGCCGGTGACGCTGTGCCCCCGGGCCAGCAACCGCGGAACAATGGCCCGACCCATATCACCAAGGCCGAGGAAACCGATCTTCACTGCTGCACCTCTTTCTGGGGTTGCCAAATTTTCGGGAAGTCTTTTTCGAAAGGCAGCGTCACTTTTTCCAAAATTTCATGACGGCGGAGTAGTCGAGGTCTTCCTGGGACGCGCCCTTGACGTAGTTGTAGGTTTCGCGAGCGGCGGCGGTAGCAGGCAGAGCCACACCAATCTGATTGGCAAGGTCTAGCGCCAGACCGAGATCCTTGTGCATCAGCCGCAAAGGGAAACTCGGAGTGTATTCACCCTTCAGCAGATTAGGAGCCTTGACGTCCAGCAGCCCGGAGCGCCCCATGCTCGATTGCAGGACTTCCACGAGTTTTTCGCCTTGAATTCCGGCGCGCGTGGTGAGCGCCAGGGCTTCGGCCAGCGCATCGACTTCGAGCGCGAGGATCATGTTCATGGCCAGCTTGATGGTTTGGCCAGCGCCGTTCGGTCCAAGGTGAAACCATTTCTTGCCCATCACGCCAAGAATGGGCTCGGCTTCTTTCAGCGTTTCGGCGTCGCCCCCGATCATGAACACCAACTCGCCTTTTTTCGCGCCCCAGTCACCGCCCGTGACGGGCGCGTCCAGAAAACGCACGCCACGCTCGCTGCAAGCCACGGAGATTTTGCGGGCCATGGCCGGCGAAATCGTGCTGGAGTCCATGTAAATGCCACCGCGTTTCAGCGCTTCGATAGCCCCGTTCGCACCCCACAGCACTTCTTCCAGCGCGGGTGGATCGCTGACCATGGTCAGCAGAAAGTCAGCCGCGGAGGCTGCTTCCCGCGGTGACTTCGCCAGCTTCGCGCCGGCGGCCACAAGCTCGTCGGCCCGCCCAGCGGTGCGATTCCAAACCGCGAGCGTGTAACCGGCCTTCAACAAATTCATTCCCATGGGCCGTCCCATCAGTCCGAGACCAATCAATGCAATGGCAGGTTTCAAGAAGAGCCTCCTCGGCGGTGGCCGACGTCGAACGCCTGTTTCATCCGCCCAAAATGAGGAGACGATTGTAGCCGAAACCTGGGGTAGAAGAGATGCGGGAAGGCAGAAAGGACGGTCCGACGGCAGAAGACGACAGCATCCGTTACGGGAAGGCGATTTCGGGTCTCCGGGGCGATTTTTAAGCAGTCTTGGGGCGGCGGGACATCGGTACGAGGCTGGGTGCCCCACCGGCCGCAGCTGCCGACGCGCTTCTAGGCTCAGCGCCAAGCTCACTAGCGGCCGGGGCCTCCGGCGCGCCCTTGGGAGCCGCGCTAACGGAAGCGCTGTTGGCCGGGACGCCGGCATCCGGTTTTTCCTCGATGCGCACCAGATATTGATAAGGGATTTCCCAGCGGAAGTGCTTGTGCTGGCCGCGTTGCTCGAAATTCTGCTCCAGGAAAATCGACCGGCCCGAATCGGCTACGAAAATCCCGGATGCGGGCAAAAGGAGCTCGCCGGCGCGGTATTGCACCTCCACGCGACGCCCGAGAAATGCGGAGTAGCGAGCCATGCTGCACTCAGTGTCTGCAAGGGATAGTATTAGGGTCAATAGTACGGAAGGCCCCCTTACCAACAATCTGTGGAAAAGAGGCGTGTCTGCCGCCCAAAAAAATTGCCGACGAAAAGTCGAAGTTACGACTCAGCGGCGGGAAAGTTTCGCGGCGCCATGGCTGAATTTTTCCAGCGCGTCGGACTCCAGGTAAGCTTTCGCAGCCGCGTCGCCCTTCAGGTAGGCGTCCCAGAAAGCGAGAGACGCGGAATTGGTGTAAGCAAAAATCGCTCCGCCTTTCTCGGCACGGCTGGCCAGAAGCGCGCCCGGCGTAATGAAGGACATGTGCTTGGCCCCTCGTATGAAGAGATGATATTTGTCTCCTGGCTGGCTGCGCTCAAACGGAATTTTGTGCCACGCGGGACTCGCCAGCAAGCCCAGGCTATCCAGCGAACCCGTCACGCCCATGTAGGGCAGAGCCACTTGCTCGAAAGAATGCTCGTTCAGTCCGAACTGCCCAGGCCCTTCTGGCGAAAGGCAAAGCACGGCCTTCACGCGCGAATCCGCAAAATTCCTTCCCGGATGGCCAGGCAGATCCACCAGCGCGCCGGCAATCGCTTCGGTGGTGTAAGAACCCATCGAATGGCCGCCGACTCCGATACGCTCCGCTTGGATCTTTCCGGCGAGATCAGGAACGCGCTTCTCGAGCGAGGGCAGCGCATCAATAACATACGAGATATCCAGCGGCCGGCTTTCCCACAGCGCCGGCTTCCTAAGCGCGTCGCGGACCGCTTCGAGGAAACGGATATTTTCTTCGCCTTGGTTGCGCCGCTGGACCGCGGAGTCCTCGTGAGTGGGCTGGATCGTGACGTAGCCATAGCTGGCCCAATGGCGCGTGAGCCCGTCGCAACAGGTCTCGGAGCCGCCTGCACCATGCGAAAACACGATGACCGGATATTTCCCTCGATCATGCGGATAAAAAATTCGGACGTGCACGTCTTTGCTGCGGCCGGCGTCGTGAAGGACGAGGTCTTCGGCTTCGGAGACCAAGTAAGGGCCGGGCTCTAACTGGTACCCGTTTGCGTCGCTCATGCCAGAAATCGGTGTGGCAAACGGAACGGCGGCCAGGGAATCTGGAGAGGGAGCCGGCCGAGGAGAAGGATGCACCGCCAGTTTGGGCGCGGGGAAACCCGAGCCGCCAGTCTGACGCGTGATGAAATACGCGGCTGTAAGGCTCAGAGAAACGATCGTTATAAAGTTGCTGATGCGGCGGGTGACGCGGCGCCGGCGGATATAATCCCGGGGAAGAGAGGGTAAGAGCTTTCCTATATAGGTCAGCAGGGACATAGCGCGTATCAACTTCGACGGTGTTTGCTGGGCGGTGGTTACAAACCCAGTCCGTGTCAAAAAGTTGTGAAATGGTTTGCCAGCTGGCGGCGTCCACTTCTCTCAAAGTAGAGATGGCTATTGTCGCCGTTCCGGCATATGGAATACACTCTGCCGCGCGGGAGTTCCCTCCGGGATAACTGGCCACATGTGTGCCAAGGGGTTTCTTCGATGACAACGGTAAACGAAACCGTGGCGGTGGGGCTCGCAGCGTACTACGAATATATCGCCCAGCATTTGCACCACTGGGCGGACCCGCTCTCCAATGAGCAGTTCTGGCGCAAGCCTTATCCCTATGGAAACAGTGTGGGACACTTGGTTCTGCACTTGACGGGCAATCTGAACTATTACATTGGTGCACGCATAGCGGAGACCGGTTACGTGCGCAACCGCGATCGCGAGTTCACTGAAAAGCAGCCACCGATGAAGGATCAAGCTTTGGCCGCATTTGACCGCACCATCGCCATGGTTATAAATTCGCTTAAAAAGCAGGGCCCGGAGGACTGGGGAAAGGCGTACACTGCCGAACGCGAACCGGATGCCACCGATCGCTTCCAGATTTTCGTGCGTTGTGCCGGTCATGCGTATCATCATGTAGGGCAGATTGTGTACCTGAGCCGAGAGTTGGCGAGAACTTAAAGCCGGGAACAAACCGCCACCACGAAGCAGAGTGGGCTTCGTCGCGGCGAGAACTGAAACGCGAGTGGTCCAACAAAAGCGGCTAACGAAGGGCCAGGCTGCCCTGTTGTTGATCTTGTCTGCTTTGGGCGCGATCGCTTCGGCGACGCTGTTCGATGGCTGGCACATCTACGTGGGATTTGCCGTCGTGGGAATTGTTTTGTTCATCGGATTTATCCGCTGGAACCGCTAGGTTAGGGGGGGTTACCGTTCGATGCGAAAGTTATTTTTGCTTCCCGCCGTGCTGTCGGCTTGCGCGTTGCTGGCGCTTTCGGCTGCGCCGCAGGAGACCGGGAATGCCCCCCAAGCCGCCGCTTCGACAACGCCCAGCATCGACCAGTCCCTCGAATGGAAGGTGGTCTTCAATCCGAAAATCTCACCGGATGGCAAGCGTGTCGTCTACGAAGTGCAGAAGACCAACTGGGAAGAAAACGCTTTCGAACGCAACCTGTGGATCGTGGATGCCGCGACAAGCGACTCCCAGGCTCTGACCTCCGCGAAGAAATCCAGCACCAATGCGGCGTGGTCCCCCGACGGGAAATGGATCGCTTTTCTTTCCGACCGGCCCGCACAAATCAAGGAAACGCCGGAAGGCAAAAAACAGCTTTACGTGATTTCGGCATACGGCGGCGAAGCCCAGCAACTTACGAAAACGGAAAACGACGTGAATCGTTTCGAGTGGGCGCCCGATTCCCAGCGCATTGCTTTTTCGACCAGCGACCCGGACCCTAAATCATTGAAAGACCGCAAGGAAAAATACGGCGAATATTCCGTCGTTCACGCCGACTACCAGATGACGCATCTTTGGACTATGGCGGTCCCGGACGGGAGCTCCCCGGCCGCGGAACCGAAGCGCCTGACCGAAGGCGGCAAATTCAGCGTCGGAGAATTTTCCTGGTCGCCGGACGGGACGCGCATCGCCTTCAGCGCCCAGAAGGACCCCGACCTGATCTCCTCGGAGTCCGCCGATTTATATGTTGTCAACGTGAGTGACGGCGCGGTGAAGAAAATCGTGAGCACGCCCGGACCGGATGGCAATCCCCAGTGGTCGCCCGACGGAAAAAAGATTGCCTTCGAAACCGTCGCCGGCTCGAAATATTATTACTACACCAACGTAAGAATCGCCGTGGTCGCCGCGGATGGAGGCACACCGCAAATCCTGACCGAAGCCTTCGACGAAGATCCGGGGCTCATCGGCTGGGGACCGGATGGAATTTATTTCGCCGCCGAGCAAAAGACCTACGCGCATCTGTTCCGCCTGAATCCGGCTACAAAAGCCGTCGAAAAACTGAGCGCGCCGGATCATTTGGCCTCCTTCTCTTTTTCCTTTTCACAGGATTACAAACGAGTGGCTTACCGCGCGGCCCTCGAAAATCAATTTGCCGAAATCTATTCATCCCCTCTCACGCCTTGGGAGGGCCAGAAGCTGACGGCCATGGGGGACCAGCTTAAGGGATTCTCGCTGGCGCGCCGCCAGGTGCTTTCCTGGAAGTCGGCGGACGGCACCACCATCGAAGGCGTCCTGTACACGCCAAGCGACTTCAGTCTGAAGAAGAAATATCCCTTACTGGTAGTGATTCATGGCGGACCCACGGGCGTCGATCAGCCGGTCGTGAACGCGGACCGCTACTACCCCATCGAGCGTTTTGTGGCTAAAGGCGCGCTGGTCCTGCGGCCGAATTACCGCGGCTCGGCGGGCTATGGTGAAAAATTCCGCGCCCTGAACGTTCGTAATCTCGGCGTTGGCGATTATGCCGACGTCATTTCCGGAGTGGACTCCTTGATCGCCAAAGGCTGGGTGGACCAGAATCGCGTGGGCGCGATGGGCTGGAGCCAGGGGGGCTATATCTCGGCTTTCATTACGGCGTCAAGCGATCGATTTAAAGCTGTCTCGGTCGGCGCGGGAATCTCCGACTGGATGACCTACTACGCGAATACGGACATCACGCCGTTCACGCCGCAATACTTGCACGCCACGCCGTGGGACGATCCCGAAGTCTACAAGAAGACTTCGCCGATCAGCTACATCGCCAAGGCTAAAACGCCCACGCTGATCCAGCATGGCGAAAATGACCGCCGCGTGCCCATCCCCAACGCCTACGAATTGCGCCAAGCGCTCGAAGACCGCGGTGTCCCTGTAAAAATGGTTGTGTATAAAGGTTTCGGCCACAGCATCACCAAACCGAAACAGCAGCGCGCCGTCATGGAAGAAAACGAAAAATGGTTCGCGCAATACATCTGGGGCGAAAAACCGCCGGAGGCAAAGCCACCCGAGCCGAAAGTGCCGGAGTCCAAGACGGAAGAGAAGAAATAAGAGTTATTTGGCCTTGCGCGGGGTAGCTCGCTCCGCTGTTTTCTCTAAGCCTTCGAGAATCTTAAACACGGATTGAAATTCTCTTCCGGTCACCCCTTGCAGCGCGCTTTCCTCGATGCGGGCCAATTCGTGATGCACGCGCGCGCCGACCGTCCGCCCCTTTTTCGACAGCCGAACAACGAAAGTTCGGCGGTCCCTGGGATCGCACTCGCGGCTAATGAATTGGCGCTCTGCCAACCGGTCAAGAATGCTGGTTAGGGTGGATCGCCGATGGGCGAGCGCTCGATGCAATTCCGCAATGCTCGAGTCACCTGCTGCCGCCAGATGCGAAAGAATATGGCCTTCCCCCTGAGTAATCCCAAGGCTATCCAGGTACATGCCGATCCGGTGCGTGGCCCGGTGAACTTCCGGAATTAAACGAAGCGGCTTAGCAGGCATGAGCGTCGAATGAAATTATCCTTTCTCCACAGGTTTCCGGCAAGAGCATCAACTCTCGGTTTCGGGTCGATTTTCGGATCAAAAACGATCAGGGTGTAATCTGCAGGTCCGCAAAATGGGCAATGGTTCCCGGCCCCACCCAAAGGGCGATTGCACCGTTCACGGGTGTTTGCTTAAGGTCGTTCACGATGAGCGCAGGTTGTTGCGCTCCGTTGATATGGAGTTGCGCGCGCGATCCAGCGACTTGGATTTTCATTTGCGTCCACTGGCCGGAAATCAAATCGGCATAGGACTCATACTTTCCTGGAGTCTCCGACCGGAGTTTTTGCCACCCGAATCCGGGTATGGAGATGTACTGCGTAGAATGGTTTCGTTGCAATTGGTCCTCGGCCCGCCCGTTCTTCGGGCGCAGGTAGAAGCACTCGAAATGGGACCGGTCCGCGGTTATGCGAAACGCGATGCCGACAAAGCCGCGCGCCCCCGGCGGCGCATCGGGGGCAGTGTCACCACTCAGGTTCACTTCAATTGTGCCATCTTGAAAGGAGCTTCCCGGAACGACGGCGAGACGGCCGGCGTCATCCAGACCCTCGGGACCCGCATCGCTAACGCGCATAGCCCGACGGCCCAGATACGTGACTGGCTCCGCTTTCACATTGAGAAGTTCGAGCTTGTCCAGGATAAGCCTCCCGGGTTTTTGCCGCTCTTGCGCCCCTGACGGTGCCCCGCTACTAGTCAAGAGCACGGCCAACGCCAACACATACGCCGATTCGGATTTCATTGGTCCCCCTTTGACCTCCTGACGGCTGGAACTAGGAAACGTTTCCGTGTTATTCGAGAGAGGGAAGCGAACTTGCGCACAATCTTCAAGGCAGCGGGCGAAGGTCCGGATCCAGCCAGTCATATCGCGCTGCTTCACTTTGCAGCCGGGCCTTCGAGTAGTAATACTCGAGGAGCCGCGGATGGAAGAGCTGCACATGAGCGGCGGCAAACGTCTTGAAATCTGGCGCTTGCGGCGCTAGGCGCGTGGCATGACGGACGAGGCGCATCCACGCCACGGTAACGGTGTGGTGATACTTGGCCGGGGCGCCGTGATGCTTCGCGAAAGCTCGAATTCCCTCTACGATCCGCGCGAGGGCTTGTTCTTCCGGCAAATGCCGTGAATAAATCCACGCCATACGGATATGTTCGCGATGGTGGAACATCTCATTGGGGATCCTGAGCGACTCGAAAGCCGCCCGGAACTCCTGATCGCTCCAGGCCTCCGGCACAAGCGATGGAGGCTTGGCTGTGGATGTATTTTCCCGTTGATCGGATTTGCGACCGTCCATCGTCGGCATTTTTCCTCCGTTTTCGCAGAGCTTCAATACGATATCAGATTATACGATATCGTACTATACGGGGAAGAGCGAATGGGGAAGAAAAACGCTACGCCTCCAGCTTGAAGCGGGAGGAGGCCAGGCGATAGAGGCGCCGCCACAGCAACCGATTGATGAGCACAACCACCATGGCCATGATGAGTGTGGAAGCGAGAAGAACATCGAAGCGCCCGGAATCACTAGCGCTGCTGATAGTGCTCCCAAGTCCCGCCGTCGAAACAATCCTGCCTTGGAAATGAAAATATTCCGCGACGATGCTGGCGTTCCACGCGCCGCCTGACGCCGTCACCAGGCCGGTGATCAGATACGGAAAAATCCCCGGCAGAATTAAGTGGCGCCAGCGATCCCAGGACGCGAAGCGGTAGATTTGCGCCGCTTCCTTAAGATCGCTCGGAATAGCCATGGCTCCAGCAATAACGTTGAAAAGAATGTACCACTGCGTGCCGAGGAGCATCAGCAGCATGGCGGCAATCTCCAAGCCTCCCCGCAAGCGAAGTAGGAAAAGAAGGATAATCGGAAAAAGCGCCGTCGCGGGAATCGAAGCGGCCATCTGCACCAGCGGCTGGGCGATGCGCGCCAGACGTGGATTCGACGCGATGGCCACGCCCACGGGAACGGTCCATAGTGCGCCGAGGATGAGGGCGGTGTTTACGCGAAGAAACGTAAGCGCGCAGCTTTCTAGCAGTGCGATGTAGTCTTCGTGGTCGAGGCTGGATAGTTCGCGCGCGGCGTGAAAAACCGCAAATCCCAAACCCCCCAGAAGGCTCGCGGCCAGCACATAGCCGATCCAGCGTGGTAATTTATTTTGCCTCGGAGCCGCAAACGTTTCCGCCGCGCGGCGCGCGCCAAGAGTAAAAGTACTGCTGAGCCAGTCAAAGATGGGCTGGATCAGGAGTCGGTACAAGCGCAGCACCATGGAAGCGCGCCCAATCAGGTTGAGCAAGGCGTTCGGCTCCACGCCGGAACTCTCCACCTGTTCGAACTTGAACTTGTCCGCCCAAACGATGATGGGCCGCCAAACCAGCTGGTCGAGGAGAACGATGACCGCAATCATGGCGGCGACGCCCCACAAAATCGCGCCGGTGTTGCCGTTGCTCGCGGCCGTCTCGAGGAAAGAGCCAAGTCCTGGGAGACGAAAGTCACGCTTGCCGAGCACGAACATTTCGCAGGCCATTAGAAAAAACCAGCCGCCGGCGACCGACATCATGGAATTCCAAACGAGTCCAATCGTGGAAAAAGGAAGGTCCAGCTGGGCGAAGCGCTGCCAGCGGCTGAAACGATAGATGATTGCGGCTTCGTGAAGTTCGCGAGGAACCGTTTTGAGCGAAGAATAAAAACTGAAGGCGATGTTCCAGACCTGCCCCGTAAAGATGAGCAGGATGGAGCCGAGTTCGACGCCGAACTGGCGGTGCGGAAAAATCGCCACCATCGCGAGCATAACTCCCGGCAAAAAGCTCAGCACCGGTATCGACTGGAGAATGTCCAGCAGCGGAACCATGATGACTTCCGCGCGCCGCGAACTCGCCGCGATGTAGCCGTAAGCGAGTGCAAAAACCAGGCTGAGCGCGTACGCAACGCTAATTCGCACCAGGGAGTAAAGTGCGTAGATCGGAAGATCCCGAGGGTTTTGCGAAATATGCGCTTGCGGCTGCGCCGGACCAAGCCAAGAACGGCCGATCGCGTACAAGCCAAAAATCGCCGCGAACACAAATAAGAAAACCGTGATGTCAATCAGAAATGCCCAGCTCCAGCGCGAGCCCGCGGGCCGCTTCACCAGGGGAGGGAGCGGGGTGTCTTGCCCGGCCGAAGGAATGAGTTCCGGCACTGGGCTTCAAGCCTCGGTGAGCGTCAGCTTGCCGGTGGCGGCGTCGTAGTCGAAAATTTCTGCGTAACGGCCCCACTGGATGGCGGTTTCGAGCTGGCGGCGGGATTCTTCCTCGCCAAAATGTTCGTCAAGCAAATCTTGGAAGAATTCGTCGTTGAGCGTGCGATTCGCCTTGGCTTTGAGCGCTTGTTCCATCTGGCGGAGAAGCGGAACATTGGCGAGCGCAGCTTTTCGAAAAATTGTCTTGCGGGCCTGAATGTCGGCTTGCGCGAACGCCTGGCCTTCTGGAGTAATAACCGCGTCACCCTCCGCGACGCGGAGGAAACCGAGCAAAGCAGCCGTGTCGACGCTGGGCAGCAAAGCGTCAACTTCAAGACTCAATTCATCCGCCAGACGACGAAGGTCGACGCGGCCGCCGTGGTCAGCGAGAATTTCCAAGAGGCCGGCCAAGCCGCCGGGGCGCGTGTGCGGAAGCATGACAATCTTCGGGCGCACTTCCTTTCCCGGACCGAAGGTGCGCGGCGGAGCCGCAGCGTCCCTATGGTCTGGCTGCGTAAGGATGCGGTAGATCGAATCGACCAATTCGAGGAAGTGCCGGCTCCGGCGGTCGCGCGGATGCGGAATGTCCACGGTGAAGTCCGCATGAATGTGCGCGGGATTGCGGCCAAGAACGATGAGGCGGTCAGCCAAGACGACAGCTTCTTCGATATTGTGAGTGACGATGAAGATGGCGCGCGTTGGAATTTTATGGCCCAGCCAAAGCTCGAGAAGTTCGCCGCGGAGTGTTTCCGCGGTGAGAACATCGAGCGCGGAAAACGGTTCGTCCATGAAAAGCACTTCTGGCTCAACGACCAGGGCGCGAGCGACGCCGACGCGCTGCTTCATGCCGCCGGAGAGTTCTTTGGGATAAGCCGTCTCGAAACCGTCGAGGCCGACGGCGTCAATGATTCGCAAGGAACGCTTGCGGCGCTCGATGGGAGGAGTGCCGCGTGCCTCGAGAGGCGCTTCCACATTTTCCAGAACCGTGAGCCAGGGAAATAGCGCGAAACCTTGAAACACGATGGAAACATTTGGCGATTCGTCGCGGACGGGATGGCCGTGCCAGTAAACTTCGCCGGCCGTGGCCGGAGAAAGACCAGTCAGCATGCGCAGCAAAGTGGATTTACCGCAGCCGGAAGCGCCCAGCAGCGCGATAATCTGGCCGGGGTACACCGCCAGGTCGGTGGCGGAGATGACCTGGATACGGCTGCCGTCGGGCTGGGGGTAGGATTTCTCCAGCTTGCGCGCTTCGATGATGGGAGCGAGCACAGGGTTTGCGGTGGCCATGGGCGCGTGTATTATCGCTCAACTGCCGCGTGGCCGCACACTCGTGGATGAAAACCGGCGAGACATTGCGAGCGCGGTTACAATACCATGAACCTCGCATGACATCTTCCGCCGAGCACTCAAACAGAATGAACTGGTTCGCAGGAAAACGCGCTTGGTGGCTCGCGCTGGGCGTTTCGCTGGGCACGGCGCTGCTGGTGATTGCGCCGTTTTTTTGGCTGGGGAGCGCTTCGGGGCACGACTTCGAATTTCACGCGGCTTGCTGGCTGGACGTTGCGGCGCAGTGGAAGGAGGGGATCTTTTTTCCGCGGTGGACGGAGTGGGCCAACCATGGATTTGGTGAGCCGCGATTTATTTTTTATCCGCCGCTGTCGTGGATGCTGGGAGCGGCGCTGGGCTTCGTGGCTCCGTGGAACGCGGTGCCGGGAGTTTTCATCGTCGTGGTGCAAACGCTCGGGGGAGTTTCGGCGTTTGCGCTGGCGCGGCGATTCCTGCCGGACAAGGCGGCGCTCCTTGGCGCGGCTGGTTATGCGGCGAACCCTTATGCGCTGGTCATCGTGTACATGCGCAGCGATTTTGCGGAGCAGCTGGCTTCGGCGGTGATGCCTTTGGTGGTGCTGACGGCGCTACAACTTGGCGGTCTGGCGGAGATTCGCCGGCGGTCGTGGCCGCGGTCGATGGGATTCTTTGCGGCGGCGTTTGCGGCGGTGTGGCTATCGAATGCGCCCGCAGGAGTGATGGCAAGCTATAGTGTGGCGCTGATTTTTTCTTGCGCGGCAGTGGAAGAAAAATCGTTGCGGCCGCTTTGGCGCGGCGCGGGCGGATTAGCGTTGGGATTTGGATTGGCGGGATTTTATCTTTTGCCCGCGGCTTATGAGCAGCGCTGGGTGAATATCGGACAGGCGCTTTCGCGGGGTTTGCAACCCTCGGACAATTTTCTCTACACGATGATCAACGATCCGGAGCACAACTTGTTTAATTGGATCGCTTCGAGCGTGGCGGTTCTGCTACTCGTTTTGACGGCAATCGCGGGGATCGCAGCGCACCGGGAAGCCGGGAAATCAGAAAAAGAGGAGAACAAGAAATTGTGGCGCGTGCTGCTGGCGCTTGCAGCGGCCGCGGCAATCCTAATGATTCGCCCCAGCGCATTCTTTTGGGCGCACTTGCCGGAGCTGCGTTTTATGCAATTCCCGTGGAGGTGGATGGCCATCCTAGCGGTGCCGTACAGTTATTTTTTTGCGGCGGGGATGACGCGGCGGCGCGGTCGATGGATTGGAGGCGTCGTGTTGGTCTTCGTTGCGGCGGGCACGGCGACGTTTCTCGTGCAAAACACTTGGTGGGATTCCGACGACATCCCCTCGTTGCGGGAAGCGATTGCGAACGATCAGGGTTTCGAGGGCACCGACGAATACGATCCGTTGGGCGACGACCATTCCAACTTGCCGGAAAAAGCGCCGCGGGTGCAGGTTCTGCCGGCCGAGGAATCCGCAGGAAGCGCCCCGAAAGCGGAAATCCGTGTGGAGCGCTGGACGGCGGAAGAAAGAGATTTGCGAGTCACCTCGAACGAGCCGGTGAGAGTCGGGCTGCGGCTGCTCAACTATCCGGCATGGCGCGTGGAGGTGAACGGCAAGTTGGTGACTCCGCAACGCGCGGAGACAAACGGGGAGATGATCCTGCCGCTTGCTCCAGGAACGGAGCGCATCACGGTTCGCTTGGTGCGTACTCCCGACCGGAAAGTGGGAATCGCTGGTTCCCTGGTGGCGTTGCTGACGCTCCTTGCGCTGCTGAACGCTGGCGGCGTGCGGCTGCTCTCTGCTAGCCCTTAGTGCGGACGGCTGGATTGCGCTCGACTGCAGAAAACTCGAAAGCCGCTCGGTGCGGTAGGATGAGGAAATCAACTCGACTTTCCCGAGAGCCAGGCCGCGGCAACCAAACACACGGTAATCATGAATGTGAAAATGATGGGTAGCGCGAAGAAGTATATCCAGCATAAAACGGTGACGGCGGCAAAGCAAAGAGCTAGCGCCCAGGCAGGGCCGCGCATGAGCGCCAAAGTCTCTGGCGAAAGACCGCCGAGTTGCCACGCCAATACCGCCGCGAATAGAAGAAACACGGAGACAAAGAATCCGGACCCAACAAAGAGGTCCCAATAACTCCGGCTAAACCCTTGCACGTCAAAGTGAATTGACCGCAGGGAGACAAGCAGCGTGTCCACTCCCCATTGAGGATCGGATTGGCGAAAGCCAAGCGTATGTCCCACGTCAAAAAGCAGCAGCAGAACAGAGGCTAGGCGATAAAACGTGGACGCTCTCAAGTGAGTTCTCCTTTTTGGCAGCGGTAGTGTACTCCTTTCCATCGACTCGTTGACCATGGGGCTACAGACGGAACGATGGATCAGCAACGATTGGGTGGTGCAATACCGCGGGCATTTTCTGCAACTCCAGCTGCAGAACCGGCGGTACGGACCGACACAGAGCAAGGCACTGATATGTGAGTGGGAGGATGGAGCCGTCGAGGTGCGCTACAGGAATGAACGCATCGAGTAGGAAGATCTGGCGATGCGGCCGAGCGTGGTCCCGGCCCCAAAGGCAAGTGCGCACCACGAGCCTGCCAAGCACAGAAGAAGCAAGCCAGCCCCGAACCATCCGCGGCGGGAAGGCCATAAGGAAAGAAGAAAGCAGCTGTTGCTGGATCGAACGCAAATGTCAGCACGCCTTGGGGGACATTTCTAACGAGGTTTGACACCGGCGGCAAATTCGGCGGCAAATTCGGCGCAAATTCGTTGCGTCCGGCCCAGCGGAAGCGTAGGATGCGCGAATCCGGGGTATAAATCGGATGCTGCTTTTAGATAAAAGCAGCGCGGTAGCCCTGTCGCCTCCGAAGAGAGTCCCCGATCTCGAAAGCGAAAGGAGCCAACTGATGAACCGATCAGCGAAATGGTACGGAGGGGTGTGTTTAGCTCTATTGCTGTTTGTCGTGCAAGGCCAGGCCCTGGCGCAGTCTCCAATGACGCGCCATGTGCGCGAGGTGATCCTTAACGGGCAGGCGCAATCCATGGGGAGGCTCCCCGCAAAACAGTCCATGCGGCTTGTTCTTGTGCTGCCTCTTCGCAACCAGGCACAGTTAGATGACTTCCTAGAGAATCTCTACAATCCTTCCAGCCCGTCTTTCCGTAAGTTCCTCACAGTGGAAGAGTTCACCGCTCAGTTTGGCCCGAGTAAGGAAGACTATGACGAGGTGATTCATTTCGCGGAGAAGAATGGCTTGAGCGTGGTGGGCACCTCTCCGAATCGCGTGAACGTGGACGTCTGGGGGACGGTGGGAGACATTGAGAGCGCCTTCCATGTGAACATGGGCGTCTATCAGCATCCTACCGAAGGCCGAACTTTCTACGCTCCGGACCGCGAGCCCATGCCGAACCTTTCGGTCGAGCTGTGGCGCATCGCGGGCTTGGACAATTACTCGATACCGCGCCCCGCTGGCTTAGAGAAGAATCCAAATGTAAAGCGCAACGCGACGACCGGCTCCGGTCCGTCGGCTTCGTTTCTCGGCAGCGACATGCGGGCAGCTTACTACGGTGGAACAGCCCTCACCGGCAGCGGCCAGTCGCTCGGACTGCTGGAGTATTACGGCACCGATTTGAGCGACCTGAACACCTACTTCCAGGGCACCGGTCAAACGAATCATGTTCCGATCACGCTGCTCTCCACGGACGGAACCAGCACGAGCTGCGTGTATCCCCTCTGCGATGACACCGAACAGACCTTAGATATGACACAAGCGCTGGGCATGGCGCCGGGGCTGTCGAGCCTCGTGATGTACGTGGGATCGAGCGATGCAGCTATTTTTAACGCCATGGCGACGGCCAGTCCGCTGAACGGGCAATTGAGCTCCTCGTGGACGTGGAGTCCGGCAGACCCCAGCGTCGACAACCCGTATTTCCAGGAGTTCGCAGCGCAGGGCCAGAATTTGTTTCAAGCGTCCGGCGACAGCGGTGCTTGGGGGACGTCCTCCTCGATTTACCCGGCCGATGACGTGTATGTCACGTCGGTCGGCGGCACGGACTTAACGACCAGCAGCGCCGGCGGTCCCTGGAGTTCGGAGACCGCCTGGGTCGACGGTGGCGGCGGCATTTCGCCGGATAGGTATGCGATTCCCTCCTGGCAGACGGCCGCGGCCAGCGGGTGCTCGAGCTGTTCCAAGACGCTCCGCAACGGCCCGGACGTTTCGGCAAACGCGAATTTTACTTTCTATGTCTGCGCCGACCAGTCTGGTTGCACGGCCAACTATTATGGCGGGACCAGTTTTGCGGCCCCCATGTGGGCCGGCTACCTAGCTTTGGCGAATCAACAGGCAATTGCCAACGGCAATTCGAGGCTTGGCTTTATTAATCCGGCCCTTTATCAGCTTGGCTTGGGGTCGGGCTATCCCACCGATTTCCATGACGTCACGAGCGGCAGCAACGGTTATTCAGCAACAACCGGCTACGATTTGGCAACCGGCTGGGGCAGCCCGAAAGGCACTGGCCTGATCAATGCCTTGGCCCCCACGACCACGACTCCTAACTTCACCATTTCTGCTTCGCCCTCGTCGGTTTCGGTGGTCCAGGGCAACAATGGCACATCGACGATTACGACCGCCATCTCCGGTGGCTTTAACTCGGCCGTCAGCTTGTCCGCAGCTGGCCAGCCGGCGGGCGTGACGGTAAGTTTCAATCCTCTATCCATCGCCGCACCGGGCTCGGGCAGCTCGACCATGACGATGACGGTGGCCTCGACGACCGCGACCGGCACTTACACCATCACGATCACCGGCATGGGTGGGGGCATTACGCAAACGACCACGGTCTCTCTGACCGTGACCGGCGTGGCGTCCGGCAACTTCACGTTGTCTGCTTCACCGAACAGCTTGACCATCAATCGGTCATCTTCTGGAAGCACGACGATCACGATCACGCCGTCCAACGGCTTCACCGGGAGCGTCACGCTGTCTGCCAGCGGCTTGGGCAGCGGCGTTACCGCGGCGTTCAGTCCGAACCCGGCGACCGGCACAAGCACGCTGACGTTGACGGCGACGAGCAGGGCGACCACCGGAACGAGGACAGTGACGATTACCGGTGTTTCGGGCTCTCTGAGCCACACGACGACGATCAGTCTCAGGGTTCGCCGTGACTAGAGGCGCGGTCGGGACTTCACGACCAGCGTGAAGACAGAGCGCTGCCAAAATGCTGGAACTAAAACTCCCTCTGCCGCGCCGCCGGCCCGCACCGCTGGCGGCGCGGTTTTTCTTGCGGCCGCGATCGAATATCTGTCAGGCGTATGCCGAGCGGTCACGATGACTGAACTTGCTGTCTTCAAATTTTCAAATTGGAAACTTGCTAGCGGCGGTCGACGACGTTGTGGCGGACGTCCTGGCCCTGGACGAGGTAGATGACGTCTTCGGCGATGTTGGTGGCGTGGTCGCCGATGCGTTCGAGGTTTTTGGCGACAAGGATCAATTCGAAAGCGGGAAAGACCACGCTGGAATCGCCCATCATGTAGGTAAGCAATTCACGGAAAATCTGATCGCGGTAGTGATCGACTTGGTCGTCGGTGGCGAGAACGCTTTGCGCCAGTTCGACATCGCGGCGGACGACGGCGTTGAGAGCGTTGCGGACCATCTCTTCGACAAGCTCGCTCATGCGGGGGAGATCGACGTAGGGCTTGACGCGCGGGTGGCGAAGGACGCGCAGCGCTCCCTGAGCGATGTTGACGGCTTGATCGCCGATGCGCTCCAGATCGTTGTTGATACGCGAGACGGCCAGTACAAAGCGAAGATCGATGGCCATGAGCTGGTGAAGGGCGAGGAGCTGAACGACGCGATCGTCGATTTCCATCTGCAACTCGTTGATCGCGTCTTCTTCCGCAAGGACGCGCTTGGCGAGCTGTTCATCGGATTCCAGGACAGCGTGAACGGACTGATGAACGGCGCGCTCGGCGAGGCTGCCCATCCAGAGCAGGCGCTCTTTCATTTCGTTCAGGTCTTTTTCGAAGTGGCGTTCCATGAACCCCTTCCCGTAATTCCTCACTGCCGAAAAGCAGACTCTTCGTTGCGCCCGGAATGACAAACAATAACAGCGCTTAGAGAACAATGCATCAGCCAAAGCGGCCGGTGATGTAGGCCTCCGTGCGCGGATCGCCGGGCGTAGTGAAGAGCTGCGGCGTGGGGCTGAACTCGATGAGCTGTCCGATGAGCAGGAAGGCGGTGAAGTCGCTCACGCGGGCGGCTTGCTGCATATTGTGGGTGACGATGGCGATGGTGCAGAGGTCTTTCAACTGCACGAGCAGTTCTTCGATTTTCGCGGTGCTGATGGGATCGAGCGCGGAACAAGGTTCGTCGAGAAGGAGCACTTCGGGTTCGACGGCCAAGGCCCGGGCGATGCACAAGCGCTGCTGCTGGCCGCCGGAAAGTTCGTAGGCGGACTTGTGAAGGTGATCCTTGACTTCGTCCCAGAGAGCGGCGTGGTGAAGGCTTTTTTCGACGGCTTCAGCAATGGGAGTTTTTGAGCCGTTGATCCTCAGACCGTAGGCGACGTTGTCGAAAATGGACTTAGGAAATGGATTGGGGCGTTGGAAAACCATGCCGACGCGGCGGCGATGGGCAGTGACATCCTGCGCAAGAATGTTCTGGCCATCGAGGAGGATTTCGCCCTCGAGGCGGGCGCCGCGCACCGTCTCATGCATGCGGTTGAGGGTGCGAAGCAGGGTAGACTTGCCGCAGCCGGAAGGGCCAATCAGAGAGGTGACCTTGTTGGTGGCAATGCCCAAGCTGACGTCGAAGAGGGTCTGTTTGGCGCCGTAGAAGAAATTGACCTTGGAGAGGCTCATACGCATAGAGAGGGCTGCCGCCGCCTCTCGCGACGCCGCGCCGGTAGCGATGGGTGGAATGTTCACGGACACTGCTGGCCTCACAGTAGCGTGCATTGGTTAGGACCTCGGAACCGCAATGCCCCGGGAAAGAATCGCCCGGGCGACGATGTTAATGATCAAAATCAAACCGAGCAAAACAAGACCGGCGGCCCAGGCCTGCCGGTGCCAATCATCGTAAGGAGCGAGGGCATAAGTATAAATCATCACCGGGAGGGAAGCAGTAGGCTGTGTCCAACCGGGGCTCCAAAATTGATTGCCCAGGGCGGTAAAGAGGAGGGGAGCGGTTTCGCCGGCGACGCGGGCGAAGGCCAGCAAAATAGCGGTCAAGATGCCGCGATAAGCGGCGGGGACGATGACGGTGGCGACGGTTTTCCATTTGCTGGCGCCCAGGGCCATGGCCGCTTCGCGCAAAGCGTTGGGCACGGAACGCAGAAACTCTTCCGTGCTGCGCAGGGTGATGGGAATCATCATCAGGCCAAGAGCGAAACCCCCGGCGAGCGTGGAGAAGTGCTTGAAGGGATGAACGACCAGGGCGAATGCAAAAATGCCGATGACGATGGAGGGCACGCCGTTGAGCAAGTCCGCGGCATAGCGAACGACGAAGGCGATGACGCCGCCGCTAAATTCAGCGAGATAGATGGCGCCAAAAAATCCGATGGGAACACCCAGGAGGGAGGCAACCAAAAGCACTTTGGCGCTGCCGAGGATGGCATTGGCCATACCGCCGCCGGTTTCGCCAACGGGAACGGGCAATTTGGTGAAGAAGTTCCAGTTGATGGAGGCCCCGCCATGAACGACGAGATAACCGAGAATCAGGAAAAGGACGGAAACGGCTACCAGGGCACACACGCCGGTCATGGTCAGCATGAAGCCGCTCACGAATTTGCGCCAGCGGAGACGAGGGCTCATACATGGGCCGTCCCGCTGCCGCGCTGCGAAGTGGCGACGATCAGCAAGCGTGCAAAGCCGTTGAGAATAAAGGTGAGGATGAAAAGCACCAAGCCCAGCTCGATCAGAGCTTGTGTATGGAGATCACCGGTGGCTTCCGTGAATTCGTTGGCGATTACGGCGGCGATGGAATATCCAGGAGAAAACAGAGAAGCGCTGATCTTGGGGGTATTGCCGATAACCATGGTCACGGCCATGGTTTCACCGAGGGCACGAGCAAGGGCCAGGAAAATGGAACCAAAAATACCGGCGCGGGCGAAAGGAACAACAACCTTCCAGGTGGATTCCCAGCGCGTGGCGCCGAGAGAAAGGGCGGCTTCGCGCTGATCGCGAGGGACGGAGAGTAGCACTTCACGCGATACGGAAATGATGTAGGGAATGACCATGATGGCCAGGACGATGCCGGCGGTCAGAAAGCCGATGCCATAAGTGGGGCCTTGAAAGAACGGCAGGAAGCCCAAAGAATGTTTGAGAGCCGGCTGAATATATTGGCGCATCAGCGGAACCACGATGAAGATGCCTAGGACGCCGTAAATCACGCTGGGAACGGCGGCGAGAAGATCGATGAAGAATTCGAGGGTGTCGGAAACCCTAGCGGGGGCCAACTCGGCCAGAAAAATCGCGGCGCCGATGCCCAGGGGCACGGCGATGAGCAGAGAAATCGCCGCGGTGACGAGCGTGCCATAGATGAAAGGCAGAGCACCGAACTGCTCGAAGACGGGATCCCAGACGGAGGTGCGGAAAAAATCGAAGCCGAACTTATGGCGGGCAGGGGAGGAGTCTTGCCACAATTCGAAAACGAGCAGGATGGTAACGAGCACAACCGACGCAGCAAACAAAAAAGTGATGATGCGCGCGATTTCATCGCCTTCGCGGAGGCGGGAAAGAAACGAGCGCGAGCCCGCAACCGGGCCCGCGCTTGGAACCGTGGTGGTGGTCGTGGCCACGTTACTGGACGCTATTCAAAGCTTTCAGTTCCTTTGTGACGACTTCCTTGGGAAGCTTCGCGTAGGCCAGCGCCTCCGTGTAGTTCTGGCCGTCTGCCAGCATCCACTTCACGAATCCCTTGATGGCGTCGCGCTTGGCGGCATCGGAGAACTTTTGTGGAATCAAGAGCCAAGTAAAGCTGGCGATGGGATACGCCGTCTTGCCCGGAGCGTCCGTAATGGAAACGCGGAAATCATCCGGCATGTTCTTGGCCGCGCCGGCGGCTGCGGCCGTGACGCTCGCAAGTTCCGCTTTGATGAAAACGCCCGAGGAGTTTTTAACGCGGCCGTAAGGCATATTGTTCTGGATCGCGTAAATCAATTCCACATAGCCAAAAGAGTTCGGCGTGTTCTTGATGGTGCCGGCAACCGACTCATTGCCCTTGGCGCCCAGACCCACTGGCCAATTGACCGACGCACCCTTGCCGACTTTCGTTTTCCACTCCTCGCTGACCTTGGAAAGATAGTCGGTCCAGATGTAAGTTGTGCCGCTGCCTTCCGACCGGTGCACCACTACGATGTCATTCGCGGGGAGAGCCACACCTTTGTTGGAGCCGGCAATCGCGGGATCATTCCATTTCGTAATTTTCCCAAGAAAGATGCCGACAATGGCTTCCGGAGTGAAATTGAGCTCCACGGTCACGCCCGGAATGTTGTAAGCCGGTACGTCAGCACCCAGCACGGTTGGAAAGTGCAGGACTGCGAAACCGTGTTTGTCCTGATAGGACTTAAGTTGTTCATCGTTCATGGGACCATCGGAAGCGCCGAAATCCACGGTGCCTTCGGTAACTTGCTTTATGCCACCACCAGACCCGATGGATTGATAGTTGATCTCGAGATTGGGATTTTTCTTGTGGTATTCATCGAACCACTTGGAATACATGGGGTAAGGAAAAGTTGCACCGGCACCGGTGATCGTGAGCGCGGCAGCGGCCCACAGAACGCCACCAGCAACGGCGAGAATCACCAAAAGCAATCCTGCGATTCGCTTCATGTTTCATCTCCGTCTCAAACGAGTTTCCTCTTTTCCCGGGAGAATTAAGTATGTTCCCTGATTGTTACAGCATTGTTACAACGAGTTCATTGTCGCTTGAATCGGGCGGCAGTAAGCGCAGGCTAAGCTTTTTTGGATGAGCGGTTTAGAGCAGTAGGTAGGTCAGGCACGCAAATAAAAAGGGGCAGCCCGGTGAGGAGCTGCCCTGGTCCGCCCCCAGGGGAGGGGCGGAGCGCTGCATGCCTGCCGGAACTACGGCAGGTAATAGCGGAAAGAGGTGAAGACCATATTGTCGACGGCGTGGGGCTGTAGGCTGGCCGCACCGGACCAACCGGTCCTGGTCAAGTAGGAGTAAGTCATGCCCCAGCGAAAGCCCCCCTTCGGTCCCTGGTAAATTTTGTGCCAGAAGCCGAGGGTACCTTCGATGACTACGCGGGTATCTCCGGCGCAGGTTCCGCCGCCGCTCGGCGCGAGTTGAGTTGCAGGAGGAATTTCCGTGCTGCAACCGGAGTTGTTGGCGGCAGGGTTGCCGTAGCCACCGATGCCAGTGATGGAGCGCGCTACAGTCGTAGTTGTCGTGACAGGACCGCCACCCGCCGGAGCAATGGTTGTTGGGGTGATCTTCACGCTGTTGTAGCCACTGTAGGCGGCGCGAGCAGCATATTCGGCTCCGCCATAGGCATAGACGTCCAGCTTGGGGCCCGGGTGAAGTTCGACAATGCCGAGACCGTGGCCGGAGCGAATGGGAGCGAGCGTGCCATCGGGGCGGGCGGTGACGTCGGGAAGTTGCGCAGAACCGAAGCGGCCGATGCCGTCGCCGTAGACACCCTTGGCGCCGATTTCGACCTTCTTGGCGAAGAGTGGGACGCGGAAGCTTGCGCCGCCACCGCCGCCGGTCCGGGAGTCATTGAAGGCACCAGCCGCGGTAGGAGCCAGAGCTCCCGGTGCTGCCGCGCAACCGATTTGTGGGCCAGTGTAAGTGGTCGTGCCAACGGTTCCGGCTGCGATATCGCTGACCACCGCGCAGGGATAAATGCGGGCGCGCAACTCGCTGAGTATGCCGAAGACTTCATAGTGACCCCAGCCGGGATCAAGTGCGGCCTTAAAGACGGCGTCCGGCGCCCTATTCGGCGTGTAGCCCGTCGGGTCAAATTGGTTGTTGAGGCCCGCGGCAATTCCGGGAGCGGAGTACCAAAAGTTTTGTGAAGTAGCGCCAGCAGCGTTCGTGAAAGTGGCGAAGCCGCGACCGCCGAGGGTAGTTTGCGGACCCTCGATGGAAGCGCCGACCGTCAGCTTATTGTCCAGCAGGGTCTGCGTTACGCGGATCGCATCGGCGCGTTGCCAAGTGAAGCCGACGACGTACTGGGGATCGATCATCATTGGCAAGGCTTCGCCACGGTTTTGGATGCCCTTTCTGTTTTCGGTGGCGAGGCTCCACATCTGGCCGCCGGTGATGGAAAGCCCACTGTCGAAAGCAGCTTGCCCCCACAATTGCCGCTGGCGGAAAACATAGCTGTTACTCTCGCGATTGTTGGAGGTTACACCAGCGCCAAGGAAGTCCATTTCGAAGTAGCCGGTCAGCTTAGCGCTGCCGACCTTGGACTCGACCAGCAGCGTGGGGCGGGACTGGCGTGCAGAGAAAACGTTCTCCGAAACTTTCCCGAGCGCGTTGCCAGGGTAGGGGATGCCATTGAGCTGGGTGTTGATGTCGGCACTCTGAGCGCGCTGGCGGTAAACGGTTTCTGCCGCGATGAAGCCGCCGGGAGTGAGAGTGACCCCTTTGAAGCGGATGGCGGTGGGGCCCTCTTCGGCGGATTTCTGGGCGTCGGCTTGCTCCGTGGCCACAGTCGTCTTGAGAACTTCATTGCTGGCCTTCAAGTCGCTAACGGTGGAGTCGAGCGCCACTGCAGTGGACTTCACTTCGGCGGTGGAGTTTACGGCTTCGGTGGCTTTGGTGCTCGCTTCGGCGGCGCGAGCGTTGGCCGCCGCAGCTGCTTCTCGCGCTTCGTCGATCTGGCGGTCGCGCTTGGCAAGCTCTTCCTTCAGCATCTGGAGCTGTTCTTGTTGCGACTCGAGAGCCTGCCGAAGCTGTTCGAGCTGGGCCGCGATGGCTGCGTCGGACTTTTCAGCCTTCTTGGCAGCTTTGGGCTTCGCCGGCGGAGCTTTGGCAGGCTGAGCGTCGGCGTCCTTAGGTGTGTCGGCAAAAGCAATTCCGGAAACGAGGAACAACGACAGTGTGAGTGCAGCTAGTTTTTTCATTTCCTCTCTCTTTTGGAGCAAAATTCGACCTGGTACCGAAAAGAATGCGTACCACCCCGCGGCTGAAGGTAAGGGCCCCGTCTTACAACTATGTCAATCAAATGTGAATATCCTGTAACAATCATGGGAAATTCACGGGAAACCATTGACGTATCAGAGGTTGCATATTTTTCGATGGAGTCAACAACAGCAGCCAAAGGCCGAGACAAGCCGAAAAAAAAGTGTTTTGTGAATGTCTCGTCCGCTGGCAGGCTGCTGCAAGGACCGAGCCATCTGAAACCTCCAAAGGGCGGCTTCCCCTCGATACGCGAGGAAGGACTTATTTCGGTGTCGAAATGGTATATGCCAAAGCAAATTGGGTCAAGCTGCAGATGGTGGATGCCTCTCGGCAATAAGTTTGCAGTTTAGAGTCCGGCGTCGACAATATCATCTGGCCGATGTGGGTTTTGTTTGTGCCTACCTCGACTTCTGCGACAGGTGTCTTGCCTCCGGGTGATCCAATAAGGATTTCTTGACAACCAGCAGATGGGTAGATAAGTAGGGGAAGTTGTGGGCCCTTCACGTCTAGAGGATCTGACTCGCACTCCAATTGCGAGTTTTCAGGGGGATAATCCAGATGAGAATCAAAGCATTTCGGGTCGTGATGTTTCTGTTGATATGCTCGTTCACAATCGGTGCATGGTGCCAAAGCGGGCTTCGGCAACAGCGGACGGACAATTCGCCGGTTGTGAATCCGCTAGTTCGCTTACTCCAAGCGAAAGGCATTCTGACCGAAGGAGAAGTGGCGCAGATCAGCCAAGCGCAGTCTCCGGTCGATGCCGACCAACAACTTGCCAAGCTGCTTCTAATAAAGGGGGTCATAAGCCAAGCTGAGTACGATCATACATTTGGTATGGCAACCGTGATCAGCGCTTCCACCGGGACGACGCCAAGCGTGGGTATGATTCCGGCGGTCTATCGCGTGCCTGTCAATAGCGGGGTCAGCATCGGACCAGTCACGAATCGACCGGACGCGCCAAGCATTCCGGCAGCACCGGGTGGTTCGGCCGCGCCCACGGTGATACCCGCGATCACGCCGATTCGCGTCTTTCCTGTTGACGGACTGACTAAGGGAGAGATGAAGCCCGCGCTTACCATGGGAAACGTGCACGTCACGCCCTATGGTTTCATCAAGGCGACATTTATACATGATACTTCCTCACCCGGCGGAGATGATTTTCCACTCCCCGGTTTCCTCACAGACACCGGACCAGAGGGTTCTCCGGAATTTCACGTCAAAGCCCGGGCTTCGCGATTTGGGGCCAACTTCGAGTGGCTGGATCCCTCCCCGAATCTGACCCTCACGGGAAAAGTGGAGGTGGACTTTGAAGGCAACTTCAGCCGCGCCGACAATCGCAACCTTTCCTCCATTCGTTCCAGTATGCCCTCGATTCGTCTGGCGTATGTGCGGCTGGACTACAAGTTCGGCGAAAAAGATACATTCTCGACGGTGATGGGCCAGGACTGGACGCCGTTCTCTTCCTCGACACTGCCCAATTTGCTGGAGACGACGATATTGGGTGGCGGGTATGGGACGCTCTGGGAACGAGACCCGCAGATGCGCTTTGCATGGACGCATGACTTCGGCGGCTTCAAGCTGATGCCCGAAATCGCCGCGGTCCTGCCAGCGTCGGGCGATGTGCCAGGGGCCAACAACTTGGCCAACCAACTCGGCTACGGTGAGCGGCAGGGACCCGACGCCGCTCGGCCAACCGTGGAAGGCCGGATTGCGGCGCAATTCCAACTCGACCATGCTCCCGGCGTGGCCCCGGCGCAAATTATATTCAGCGGGGAACAGGGAGAACGTAAGGCGGTGGTCCTCGCCGCTGCCGTTCCGGCAGCATTCAAAGCTGCTTTTCCACAAGGCGCCACGGTGACAAGCAACACGGACGGCTGGACCGGTGAGTTGCAGTTGCCCACACGCTATTTTACTTTACTCGGTAAGTACTACTCCGGAAGCGACCTGCGATATTTCTTTGGTGGACAGTTCTTCTCGAACTTCAACGACACCGGGGGTCTAACTGGCACCGCCACGGTAGCCTCGGTCGACGGCGCTTCCAACGTGGTCTTTGGCACGAATGCCAGCGGTGCCCTGGTGGTCGCGCCGCAACGCCCGGTGCGGGCGGCTGGCGGATTCGTCAATCTCGGTCTCCCGCTCTCACGGATCTTCGGCGCCGACCCGGAAGGCCGAAACATGGGCTGGTCGTTTTATCTGCACTACGGAGTAGATTTCGCGAAGGCCCGAGACGTAGAGCGCTTCAATCCAGGCGGCGCGCGGCACAAGAGTCCCCTGTACGCGGGCACGCTGTACTACAAGCTAAATAATTGGGTTACGTTTGCGTTTGAGCAGTCGCTTTACGAGACCAATGCCGTGCCTGGTCCTACCGGGGAGTTGCCCCTCTTTAGAGGCCTACCCGCGCGTACCTGGCGTGACCTCCGAAGCGAAGGCGGAACCATCTTCACGTTCTGAGACGGAAGCTGTCGCGTTCGAGACCAAGCAGGGGAAAGCGAAAGCCAGAGAAACAGGCAGAAGAAAACAACCCGTGCGGCCTTGCCTCGGTTGCCAGGAAGACCGAGATATCCGCAAACTGCCAAATCGACTTTCGCTTTTCGCCGCCGGGCTTGAGGTTTATTTCGGCGCTGCAATCGTGTACGCGAGTACGATTTGGGTCAAGCGATATTGATATTTGGCATCGGTGTCGGCGATGTCGGCCTCGGTTTTTTGGAGTTCGGCCTGGCTGAACTCCACGATGGAGCCGAGACCGAGGTTGTAGCGGGACTGCGCCAAGTCGAGGGCCAGACTGGCTTCGTCGCGGAGTTGCTGGGTGACGGAAAGACGTTCGTAGGCGCGGTTGGTATCTTGCCAGGAGGTACGCACGTCGCGGGCGATGTTGTTGCGAAGGTCGAGAAGCTTTTGACGATTCACATCCGTCTGAAGATCGGCGGCTTTGGCGCGGGCATTGAAAAGAAAACCGCTGAAGACGGGAATGTTGATATTCACGCCGACGGCGCCATACCAGTTGGGAATGTGATTGTCGCGAACGGGAGCTTCACCAACAACACCGAGCGCGGTCACGGTTGGGCGCAGAAGGTCGTGCTCGGCGCTGCTGAACTTCTGCGCGGCGGCAACTTCGTCTTGCAGCGCGAGAACTTCCGGGCGTTGCGAGAGGGCTTGCTGGATCAGGGGACTAACGTCCGGTGAGGGGGCAGCGATGGCCGCTTGTTCCTCGAAGAGTTGGAAATCTTGTTCATCGGAATAACCGAGAATGGCTGAGAGAACGGCAAGGGAAGTTTGGTAATTGTTGCGCGCCTCCAGCAGCAAGAGCTTTCCGCGTTCCAGGTCAACCCTTGCGAAGCTCAGATCGAGGTCGGACTTCAACTTAGCGTCGGTAAGGGCTTTTATTTTGTCGACAAAAAGCTGGCGGGAATCCACGGTTTGCTGCGCGACGACCACCAGAGCTTTGGTGTCCAGAACATTGTAAAAGGCTTGATCCGCCGCGAGGATGATTTGCGCGGTGGTGGCGGCGGAGTTTTGATCTTCGGCTTTGGCCTGGTATTCAGAGCTGGAGAGGAGACTGGTGGAGCGGCCAAAATCGGTGATTAACTGACCCACGGTGGCGCCGGCCGCGGCGCGGGGGTAGAGGATGGGATTGTTCAGGAAACCGGCGGCCAGGCGGCTGCCAGGATTGGAGTCCACGCCGGTCACACTAAGATAGGCGTTGGGCAGAAGCGCGGAGCGGGATTCGCGGACAAACTGGCGCGCGACGAGAGCGCGCAACTTTCCAATCGTGATTTGGGGATTGTTTTTGAGGGCGAGAGCTTCGGCCTGAGCCAGCGTCAGTGCCCGCGCAGCCGAGGCCGCGGGCGCCGGAGCGGGAGTGGCCACTGTGCTGCCAGGCATCTGGGCGCCAAGCGGCGCGCAGACGAGAATGGAAAGAATGCTGGAAACAAGGATAGTGCGCATCACGCTTGCGCCTCCTGAGAATTGTTTTCCTTTTTGCCATGCACGATCAGATAGGCGGCGGGAACGAGATACACGGTCACAAGCATGGAGACAAACAGCCCACCGAGAATGGCACGCGCCAAGGGAGCATAAGCTTCCGCACCGGTTCCGAGCTTCAAACCCATGGGGATCAGGCCGAGTAGCGTGGCCAGTGAGGTCATAAGAATGGGACGGAGCCGAAGGCGGGAGGCGGTGGCCACCGCGTCTCTAACGGACTTACCCTGGGTGTCACGTAGTTGCCGGGCGAACTCAACAATCAAAATGCTGTCGGTAACGACAATTCCAACCATCATCACGACGCCCATCAGCGACATCACATTCAAAGTCGTGTTCGTGACCAAAAGGAAAAGCAGCACCCCCGACAATCCGGGCGGGACAGCGAGAAGAATGATGAAAGGGTCAACGAAGGAAGCAAATTGCGCCACCAGCACGAGATAAACGAGCACAATGGCGAGGATCAGACCCAACCCGAACTTCGAGAACGAAGAGCGCATGCTCTGGACGGAACCCCGCAGATTGATACGGACGCCTTCAGGGAGCCCGGTGTTTTTGACGATGCCATCAATCTGGCTGGCGACCCGCCCGAGGTCTTCGGTCTTGGGGGCGACATAAACGTCAACAACACGGAAGAGCTGATAGTGGTCTACTTCGGTGGGGGAAGTAACCGTCTGTATGCTGACTACGTTATCTAAGTACGTGGTGTTCGTACTCTTGCCGCCGCGCAGGGGAACTTGCTTAAGGTCTTCTAGCGTCTTGATGGCGTCCTCCGGGTATTGAACCGTGAGCAAGTAGGGGTTTCCGCTTTTGGGATCGATCCAGTAATTGGGAGCAATCATCCCGTTGGAGGCCAGAGCGGTGATGACGTTGGAGACGACTTCGTGTTGGGTCAATCCGACCAAGCTGGCCTTCTTGCGATCAATGTCGAGTTGCAGCGCCGGATAGTCAATGTCCTGGGGGATCAGCACATCGCTAACGTTTGGCAATTGGCGGACCTGCGAGGCAATCTGGACCGCGACGCCGTAGGCCTCGGTCATATTATTGCCGCTGACCTGCACATCGATAGGAGCCGGCAGACCCATGTTGAGAACCGCATCCACCAAACCACCGGATTGGAAGTACGTTCCGAGTTGCGGATAATCCTGGCTTAGGCGCGCCCGGACTTGCTTCATGTATTCATAACTACCGGTTTTATGGCCTTCCTTCAAGCTGACTTGGACGAAGGAAGTGTACGGCGCGGAATTGGGGGTGTAGATGGCTGAGAAATCCGTGGTGATGCCGATATTGGAAACGATCATTCCCAAATCTCGGGGAGACACTACCTTGCGGATATCGTCTTCTACGCCGCGGATATATTTCTCGGTGAGTTCCACTCTGCTGCCGGGAAGGGCTTTTACGTTGATGACGAATTGTCCCGGGTCGGTACGCGGGAAGAAGGAAAGTCCGAGGAAGGGGTACAGCAAGAGAGCGCAAACCGAGAAGGCCGACAAGCTGATGGTGGTAGCAACAGGCCTGTCGAGCACGCGCTGCAGAACGAAATCATAATACTCCACCAGTTTCTCAAACCAACGGTTGAAACCGGCGATCACTTTGCCAAAGATGTCAGAAGGAGAAGCATGCTCGTCAACCAAATGCGGAACCCGGATCCACTTGGCGCAGAACAGGGGCACCACGGTCATGGCCACAACGCGAGAGGCGAACAGTGACAGAACCACCGCGGAGGACAGCGCCACAAACAGATAACGGCTGACGCCGTAAAGAAAAATCACGGGGAAGAACACGATGGCCATGGTGATCGTGGCAGCCATGACCGCCATTTCAACTTCCACGCTTCCCGCTTCGGCGGCGACCTCGGGAGGTTTACCCATCTCCAGGTGGCGGAAGATGTTTTCCAGCACCACCACGGAATTGTCGATGAGCCGCGAAAAGGCCAGGGCCAAGCCTCCCAGCACCATGGTGTTTACGGTTCCTCCGGCCGCGCTAATGGCCATGAAGGCGGCGAGTGACGAAAGAGGAATGGAGAGAAAGACAGCCACGGTAGCGCGCACGCTTCCGAGGAAGAGCAAGATCATCAAGCCGGTGAGCAACAGTCCGATGGCGCCTTCGTGCACCAGGTTATCAATGGCCAGCTTGACGAAGACGGATTGATCGAAGACCACCTTGGCCACGAGTTGCTTGGGGATATCCACCAGGGAAGCAATCGCTCTCTTGACACCGTCCACCACCGCGATGGTGTTGGTGTCGCCTCCCTGCTTGAGAATGGGGAGGTAGACGGATCGCTGCCCATCGATGCGCACGATGTTGGTCTGAATGGCTTGTGCGTCCAGGGCTTGGCCAACGTCGCGAACGAGCACGGAGGCCTGACCGTGAGTTTTCAGCGGCATACGGTTAATGTCTTGGGCGGTGGGCACCTGGCTGTTGGTGTAAAGGTTGTAGTCGTAAGGTCCAATCTTGACATCGCCCGCAGGAAGAATCAGATTGCTGCGATTCACGCTGCGCACCACGTCCATGACGGAAAGCTGGTGAGCGTCCAACTTCAGCGGATCCACGTAAACCATGATCTGGCGGTAACGACCGCCAAAAGGTTGCGGCACGGAAGCACCGGGCACGTTGGCAATTTGGTTGCGCACAGTGTATTGCCCCAAGTCGCGGAGTTGCGTTTCGTTGAGGCCTTGGCCCTTCAGCGTAATCAAGCAGACGGGCAGGCTGGAGGCGTCGAACTTGAGGACCACCGGAGGAAGAGTGCCGGGAGGAAGACGCCGCAGGTCGGCGAGGGCCAGATTGGAGATCGTGCTCAGATCGGCGTCGGCGTCGCTGCCCGGCTGAAAGTAAATCTTGATGAGGCTGACACCGGGTAGCGAGCGGGATTCGATGTGGTCAATCCCGCTGCCTAAGGTAAAAAAACGCTCGAACGGATTGGTGATGTCGGTCTCAATTTGTTGTGGTGGCATGCCGGAATAGAAGGTCGCCACCACGACAACGGGAATGTTGATGGGCGGAAACAGATCCACCGGCATGCGGACCAAAGTTACCGTACCTACGATGGCGATGATCAAGCACACCACGATAATGAAGTAGGGATAGCGGATGGCGAAACCAGACATTAGCGGAAAACCCTCGCTTTCCTGTTCGAAAGCGGTGTCGACAACGCCGGGGCGCGCTCGGTCGATCTCTCTTGGCTTGGGCTCATGCCGGGGTCTCCTCTAGGCCTGGCTCCTTCCCGAGGTGAAACCAAAGATAAGCGGCCGGAACGAGGTACACCGTCACCACCACGGAAACCAACAATCCCCCGATAATCGATCGCGCCAGCGGCGCATAGGCTTCAGCACCGGTGCCCAGTTTCATGGCCATCGGTATCAATCCAAGCAGAGTAGCCAGTGAGGTCATAAGGACGGGACGAAGACGCAGCCGGGAAGCCACGGTTACAGCTTCCTTCAGTGGCTTGCCTTGTTGACGCAGATTCCTGGCAAACTCGACGATCAGAATGCTATTCGAGACCACGATGCCGACCATCATGACCACGCCCATAAGCGACATAACGTTTAGAGTCGTCCCCGTGACGAGCAAGAAAAGAAGCACACCTGCAAGTCCCGGAGGAACGGCAAGCAGAATAATGAAAGGATCGAGGAAGGAGGCGAACTGAGCGACGAGCACCAGGTAAACCAGGACCGTGGCCAAAATCAAGCCCAAGCTGAAACTCTTGAACGAAGCGCGCATACCCTGGACCGAACCGCGCAAGTTGACACGCACGCCTTCGGGGAGTTTAGTGCCCTTGACGATGGAATCGATCTGAGCGGTCACCTTGCCGAGATCCTCCGCTTTGGGCGCCACATACAGGTCCACGACACGGAACAACTGGTAGTGGTCGACCTCGGTTGGCGAGGGAGTGGTCTTTAT
>Ga0307478_10000307_pt1 | contig 52623 bp, 40 predicted proteins | sample atmos_gasesECM4C_2_FD_203713 | JGI IMG/M metagenome (GOLD analysis project Ga0307478, IMG submission 203713) | Hardwood forest soil microbial communities from Morgan-Monroe State Forest, Indiana, United States - atmos_gasesECM4C_05 | ecosystem: Environmental > Terrestrial > Soil > Temperate...
GAAGGTCGGCGGAGTGGTCGCAGTAGCGACAGCTTCCACTGAAGTAAAGTTATAGCCGCTCTTGCCATTGCCCCCGGGGCCGTTGTTGGCCAGGTTGTTGTCGATCAGGCAGGCCGTGGTTGTGCTCGGCGTGCAGGCTACGTTCACCGCGCCACCCAAGGCTACTAAGCCGGTATAGCCAATCGTCGGAAACGCGGCATAATAACCAACTTCGGCGGTGATGATGGTGCGCTCGCCGGCGGCCGCGGACGAATCGTTGGCTGCCATCTTGGCGCGCATCAAGTTAGGAATTGCAATCGCTGCGATGATCAGGATGATTGCCACCACGATCAGCAGCTCAATCAGTGAGAAACCCTTCTGTTGTTTACGCATCTTTTTCCCCCCTAGCTTTTGGACCCGTTTTAAATTCGCTGGTCATCGTAATGACTCAGTCGGGCTTGATATTTGCACCTGGTTTGCCAAATCCGAGTAACCAAGGTGTCGATCCGTGGTCGGGCAAGACCTTTGTTTACATAGCCACAGCAAACTTTAGATTATCTTCAACCCTCCTCAGAGAATAGTTACATCGCCAGAATCCGTCCGCAGAATGTCGATTTTTGTCATCCGCCATTTAGGGGTTGCCTTTGCAGGCGAACTTCAGCGGTTGGGTAAGGCAGCAAAAACGAAACAAAAAAACAAAAGAGCAGCGAAGTTGCCTTCGCTGCTCTCGGTTTGTACTTTTCCCCTGGTGTGCTGCCAAACTGCTAAGCTAGTTCGCCAGTGGGTTGAGGAGCAGGCAAGCGTCATGACCAGCCACTGCGGTAATCGTGCCAGCAGCCTGAGTCCGAACCACGCCGTCTTCCGTGCCGCAATACGCCTTGCTGCCGCTGGTAGCTCCAAGCGGAGTAGCCTCGGTGCCGAAAGTCGGCGGAGTGGTCGCAGTAGCGACAGCTTCCACTGAAGTAAAGTTATAGCCGCTCTTGCCATTGCCCCCGGGGCCGTTGTTGGCCAGGTTGTTGTCGATCAGGCAGGCCGTGGTTGTGCTCGGCGTGCAGGCTACGTTCACCGCGCCACCCAAGGCTACTAAGCCGGTATAGCCAATCGTCGGAAACGCGGCATAATAACCAACTTCGGCGGTGATGATGGTGCGCTCGCCGGCGGCCGCGGACGAATCGTTGGCTGCCATCTTGGCGCGCATCAAGTTAGGAATTGCAATCGCTGCGATGATCAGGATGATTGCCACCACGATCAGCAGCTCAATCAGTGAGAAACCCTTCTGTTGTTTACGCATTTCTTTTTTTTCCCCTCGTTTAGGCATTTCTTTAAATTCATGCTGGTCAAGAACGACGCAGCCGAGCTTGATATTCGCACTTATCCGGCCAAACTGGCCAGTTACCTTCGTTCCGTCCGAGTTCTAAGAAGAGGTTTATTTTCAATCCCGAAACAAACCCTCGCCTTATTCTGAGTGCCTCCTGGACGGGGATGGTTGCCAAAATCCGTCGGCAGACCTGACAATTTGTGTCGCTCCCGTGATCCTGGTACCGTCAAAGCATAAGAACGCATCTCGTCGCCTTTCTTGCACCCAGCCAGCATTCTGCATTATCGGTCGATCGAGCCAATGTGTTGTAGTCGCTCAAAGGCTTTGCGCCCTGTGGCTTGATCGGGATGCAATTGCAGCTCCTGCTTGTATTCCTCGATGGCAGCCGGCTTCTGACCCCACTGTTCGAGAGCAGTTCCCATTTCGTAGTGGTATCCTGGGGCTGCCGGGGCGATCTCCAACGATTTCTTTAAATAGGATACTGCTTCCTCCGGCCGGTGTTGCGTTAGCCGAATCTGGGCCAGTCCGAACCAGGCATTCGCCAGGCCGGGATCCAGTTGCAGCGCGGTCGTGAACCACCGCTCCGCCTCAAGCAGGTCTCCGGATTGCTGATACGCGAAGGCCGCAAAATCTGCAGCCATCCAACCCGTCTTCAATTCGTAAGATCGCACAAAATGTGGGCCTGCTTCCCGGTATCTTCCCCGAGAACTCAAAGCGGAACCATAATTCAACTGGGCCCATTCGTTGTTGGGGGCCATGGTCACGGCACGCGAAAACAAAATCACATCATTTGCCCAATACTGCGACTGAATCGCGCTGGCAAATGCCAGGACTACTACAAGGGCCGCGGCTAGAGGCCGCACGATCTGCTGCTTTGGCCAATTTTTCCTGATCCAAGCATAGCCGGAACCTGCCAGCAGCGCCGCACCCAATACGCTCATATACAGGTAGCGGTCATGGATGAAGTCGCCCTGGTTCATCCACCGCAGGTTCAGGGTTGGAAGCATGGGCATGACGATCCATGCGACCGCCACCAGCAATGGAGGGTTGCGCCTTGCAGCGAGGATGGCGAGCGAAGCCAAGCCGAGTAGGGCCACCAAGGGAAGCAGGAACTGCGCGCTGGCCGGGGATTCGACCATGCGGAAATCGTAATGCGGGCTCAAGCGGATGGGAAGCACCATCCGGTAGAAATTGAAAAGCACAATTTTGGGAACGCTCAATAAATATCCGCTGGACGGGACAGAGGAGGAACTTGCGGCGGAACGGCTGAGCACCCAGAACCGCAGAAGCAGCCAGACTAGAGCTACTGGAACATAGGTCAAGATTGCCGCCAGAAAAGGCGGCCGGGGCGGCGAGCCTGGTTGCGAATCGTCAACTGGATCAGACCAAAGGTCCACCAGGATGATTCCCGGAAGCACGATGCTCACTTCTTTGGCCAGCAGTGCGAGAAGGAAAAGGGCACCAGCCAGCATCCACCAACCGCCGGGACGATACTCTTTGCCTCTCGCTTTGCGATACATCAAAAAGCTGGCGAAACAAAGAGCGGCTGCGAGCGAATCGTTCACGGAAGAGATCCAGGACGCCGATTCCGTCTGCAGCGGATGGAGAGCAAAAATGGCGGTCGCAAATAGGGCTGCACCGGTGTCCTTCAACAATGTGCGGGCGACGAAAAACGCCAGGCTCGCAGCGATCACATGCGCCAGGACCGTAGTGACGTGGAAGCCATGGGGATTGAGGCCGAAAATGCCCTTGTTGATCAGGAACCAGAGAGTGAGCAGAGGTCGGTAAAAGCGTCCGCCGGGTCCGGTCGCGGATGCCCACAGATGATGGGTGAACAAAAAGCCGAGACGGCTCCACAGCAAATTCTGGTTTTGCGGAATTTGTGGTACATCGTCGTACACCCAGCCGAATTTGAAAGTCGAAGCGAAAGTTAAAGCCGTACATAACAGCAAGCCCGCAAGAGCAAAAAATCCGTTACGTTCCAGCGAGGAATGCGGTTGTTGGATTTCGGTGGCCTTGAACACAGTCTGTGGCTCAAATCTTTGCGACTCAGCTCCTGTGGCTTGGTTCGGAGCAGGCAGGCCCGTCCGCGATGCAGTCGTCAACGATTTATGCGTCGGTCGGATGCTCCCAGCTTACAATACTTCAGCATCGACATGCCTAACCCCCTTGAGTCCCTTAAGGATCGATCGTTGCAGCGCACACTAACTATCCCCAGCAGCCGAACATGCAATCGTAAGGGGCTTCCAAAGCGGCCATGCGAGGATAGCAATACATGAAAAAAACTATCGCAGCCAGCAGAATGAGCAGGTTCAGGCGCACTCCAAAGATATGTTGCGCCTGTGCCCGGTTGAGGGTGATCGCAAGCGCAACCCCCAGGAACATGGCGGGCGCATAATAGTAATAATAAACCGTGCGTTGCTGCGGGATCGCCACCCACTGCAATAGGTTCGAAGCATAAAACAGGATTACCAGACCCTCGGCCAGGGCCAGAGATTTGCAGAACCTCCAAATACAAATCAGCAGAGCGAAGAATCCTCCCCAGACCACGACAAAATTCCCCATCAAATACGACAACCCGGGCTCGGGAGTCGCTCGAAAAAGCCAGCTGTACCAACGCGAATCGAGTGCAGGATTGCCGGGACAGGTCACGTGATAATGCCAGATGAAAGCATTCAGGGATATGAGTTCACCCGCTGTAAAGGGCATCTGGAAGCGGTGGCACAGCGGCCAGAAAGCCAAGGCATAGGTCGCGATGGGAATAAATACCAGCCCAAAGATCAAGCTTGGTGCGCCCACTTTGCGCAGATCGTGAGTATTGCGAAGGTACAAGACGGCCGCCACAACAGCGACCGCAGCCAAACTTACCACTGCATTCCACTTGCAAGCGCAACCCAAACCGAATATTGCTCCAGCAGCAACAATGAGAACGCGACGTTTGGCCACACTGGTCTCCAGCAGCGCGGCGGTGAACGCAACTATCCCCCACATGACGAAGGCAAAGTAAAACACGTCCAGCATGGCCACCCGCGACATCACAAACAGGAAGTTATTGAATAACGTCAGACCAGCGGCGGTGAGCGCGAGCGTGTAATTTTGCAAGAGCAAATAAGTCCACAAGAAAACAGCAACCAACGTCAGAGATCCGCAAATCGCACCGGCTAGCCGCCAGCCGGTCGGGTTATCCCCAGCTACCTTCATTCCGCCGGCAATCAGGAATTTCGCCAGCGGCGGGTGTTCGGGATTCATGTCATGGGTTCCGCTAAGGAGGGATCTCGCACCGGACACGTAGGCATACTCATCGAAGACGGGATAAGACTGTCTGCCAATTCCAACCAGGAAAAATGACAGCGACAGGACGCCGATCATAAGCCCTGTGGATGCGATCCGATTTTCCATACCTCATCATTCTATTTCTCAAAACCAACGCAAAGGTGGGCACGCGACTGCCTCGAATAACTTTGGTCACATTTTGAAGGACTTTCACTCCGCTTTTACCAGCAGGCAAGTTACATCATCGTGCTGCGGGGTCGAACCGACGAAGAGATCCAGGCTGGCCATGAGGCGCTCCAGCAATTCTCTGGGGGTTGTGGAGACGCCGGCTTCAAGTGCGCTGAGCAAGCGCGGCTCGTCGAACTCTTCGTCGTTAGCGTTCACCGCTTCCACCAGACCGTCGGTAAAAATAATCAGCCAATCTCCGGGCGCCAGCGTGACGCTGGCCGATTCATATTTTGCTTCCGCCTGAATGCCGATGGGCAGTCCACCCACATCGAGACGTTCGATCAATCCCGTGCTCCGGCGCAAGATCGGAGTGTTGTGACCGGCATTAATGTAGGTGAAGGTGCGCCGGGCGGCATCGTACTCCGCGAGAAATGCGGTGGTGAAGCGTAATCCGCCCTGGCTGTTGGAGCAGGCGTACTTGTTCATGTTTGCGACCAGTTCAGGCAGCGCGACTTGAGCGGTAGAAAGTGTTTTAAGGCTTGCCTGAAATGTAGCCATGATCATGGCGGCAGGGATGCTCTTGCCGGCGACGTCGGCAACGGCGAACATTACGCGGTTCTCTTCGGAAGTTTTTCCCGGGCGTGGAAACACGTCGTAGTAGTCGCCCGCGACCGTGTTTGCGGGACGCGTAGCATAGGCAATCGAGATGCCCGGGATCTGCGGCGGAGCGCCGGGCAGCAGCCAGGTCTGAATCTCGCGTGCAATCTGCAGATCGCGCTTCATCACCACGCGGTCGGCAATTTCCAGCATGAGCAGCAGGTAAAGCAGCAGGCCGCCCCAGAAATGGAAATCGAATTCGAGGACGTGCAGCTCGTGTCCTGAATCGTGATAACTGAAGCCGCCGCTCGGAAACACGAGCATAACCAGGGCCACAATCAGAAGCACGCGGCGCGCGGGCGAGAGTTTTTCCAGGACGGCCCAGAAAAATTCCTTGACCACATGCAAATGCCGCCCCCGCCGAGTGAGACCGTCCGGGGTTTTCGCGGCCACATCCCGCGAATAGAGACGGTAACTGGCGCGCGCTTCGGTTTCAAACTGCGACCAGAGTTGGGTGAGTTCCAGTCCTTCCGTGACCCGCCGCCAGAACTGGTGCAGCCTGACTCCGAAAGGAGGACGTTGGGCGCGGGCCGGTTCAGCCGGTGGAAAAGCGGTTGCCATGGGAGTGAGGTGATTATAGAGGAGGAGCAGAAATTTTAGACTGTCGCATCCCTAATTTGGAGATGGTTCAAACAAATCAGTACTGGGGAATTGCAAATGCAAATCTACTGGAAAAGCGCCAACTGTTCGCCGAGAGCTTGCGTCGCCCATTTGTTAGCAAGCGCGCCCGCGCCTCGTGGGTCGGCACGCTTGATGCCATATTTCTGGCGAAAGCTGGCGATGAGTTGCGCTATCCGTTTGCCATAGGCAGCGGGAAGGAACGAGCGCTCCTGATAGCGAACGCGGTAGTTCTCTACCAGCTGAGGAAAGTGTTGTTCGAGGAAGGGAAGGAAGACCGCCGCCGAACAAGGCTTGAGAAATAATGGTCCAGCGAAGATGTGGCGCGCCCCGGCCGCAGCCGCTGCGCGCACCACGGCTTCGAGGTCCGCGGGTGGATCGGTAATGCCGGGCAGAACCGGCGAACAGCTCACGCCCACGTTTATCCCGGCTTCGCTGAGTTGGCGAACCGCGTCCATTCGCAAATCGGGACGAGGGGCACGGGGTTCCAGAATCCTTGCCAGTTCCACATCCAAAGTAGTGATTGTGATGTGGATGGACAGAGTATTGTTCTGCGACACTGCGCGCAGCAAATCCACATCCCGGACAATGAGGTTGGATTTCGTGACAATGCCAAGCTCGAATCCGCGATGACGCGAGAACTCTTCGAGAATGCCGCGCGTCACTTCGTAGCGGCGCTCGGCGGGCTGGTAAGGATCGGTCGCCGTGCCCAGGGCGATCCCTTCGCCGGGCTTGACCCGCTTCAGGTCATGCCGCAGCAGCTCCGCGGTGTGCTGCTTCACGTAGATTTTCTGTTCAAACTCCCGTCCGTCGCGCAGTTCCATGAATTCATGGGTGTACCGCGCATAGCAATACTGGCAGCCGAATTCGCAACCGCGGTAAGGATTGATGGTCCAGGTGAAAGGCATGCCGCGGCCGCTGGTGCAGCGGTTCAGGAGGGACTTTGCCGGAAGAGTGAAGTATTCGACGTTGTAGCCTTCGCGCAGGGATTCGCCTTCAGCAGCGAGCCGGGCTATGCCGACCAGCGGTGACTTCGGCGGAAGTGTGAACAAGGGCAGGGAAGGCATTTATATTCGCCGTTTGTTCGCCTACGATAAGCGTCGGAACGGACTCTGTCAAGAGGAAAGCCGGAGTGGTATGAACGGTCGGCGACGTGCGCCCTCCTCCAGCCCTATGCGCCGGGAACCGCTCGTTGATGCACGCAATGAGTCGGTGAGCACCGGCGCCTTCCATGAAAAGGCCGGTCAAATTGGGTTATTGCACATTTGGAAGCGGAAAATAGGGAATCGGGTGCTAATAGTAGCGCGAAACCTGACTTCGGACCACGCAAGAACGTGCGCAATCTCAACGCCTTTCGGCCGGCAATATCGAAATGGTGCTTGATTCCGTAACAGATCCGCCCGTATTTATAGCAGCGGTCGAGGCGTTAAAACCGTAGATCGAGATTGTACTGGTCGTGGGCTCCCACGAGTACACCACCGAACCATCGGGACTGAACTTCAGGACATTCGGTGTCGGAGTCGAGAACATCGTGCCCGTCGAAACGATCTGTTTCGAACTCGGGTCTACGGCGTCCACCTCGGTCGTGTTGTCCTGGGCATTGGTATAGAACACGTACTTCGCCGACGGATGCGCCACGCCAATGTCCGATCCGCACGCCGCTAACATCGTCGATGTACAGTCGATCAGCGGCTGGTTTGTCGCGACCGGGTAGACTTGCAATTCGTTGTAAGGTTGGTAGGCGACCGGATAGGCGAAAGCAAAAAGCAGACCCTTTACAATTTGGACAGAATCCGGATTTCCGTCCGTATCTGCGCTCCAGGCGAAAATCTGCTGAGGCGCTCCCAGCGCTCCGGTCTGCGGACTAGCTGTCCGCTCGTGGTAAAAACCGTTCGCTCCCTCATGGGTCCCGCAAAACTCATAGTCATACATCTCGGTGTCCCTGGCGTTCATCCCAACGATGGACAGGCTGCAGAAATTCGTCCCCTGGTTCGGCAACCAGTAGGTCGTTTCATTGACCCCGTGAGTCAACTCTCCGTTAGTCGCGTTGACTTCATACCGATAAATTGACCACGGCAGGGTCTGGTTCTGGGTGGTTTGCGTCCCCATATGCACGGCATACAGGAAACTATCGGTGGGATCGACAAACATCGAGGACTCGTTGGTCGCCGGAACTGATTGCAGCGCCATTCCTGGAACGCCGTATCCGGTTGTGTCATAGACGTAAATGCGATTGTTCGTTGCCGGGTAGGGATCGGAGGCCATCACGTAGAGGAACCTGCCATCGGAAGAGGCCGCCAATCCGTTCACCTGGGGTTTCGGCAATGGGATCGTGCCCATCAGACTCGGCTGGAAAGTCTGCGGATCGACGTCATAGGTGTACAGATTGGCTCCGTCGGCGACGTAGAGCACTTGTTCCAACGCTCTGGGAGCCGCGTTGAGGTGTGTTGTTAAGCCTTGAGTGTAGGCGATACAGGAAAGGGCGAACAACAAAGCTATTGCATGCCGCATACTTCCTCCCAGCCACGCGCCTTTCGGATGGCACTCGAGGAAAAAAGGTTGTGAAAGAAAAGAGCGGTGCAACTACCAACCAAGCATCGTGAGGGAACGACGACGACCATTCCAGCCATTCGTGAGTCCACTTGCATCAATCGTCGTAGTCTTGGATTCGGCCTTGGTCGTCGTCCCGAGCACCGTTCTGGGCATAGCCGAGCATTGTGAAGTGAGGACTGGCGCAACATCGCCATTTCACCCATTAAGCACTTCAGGGTTGGGCCGCAGGTTTTTCCGTCGGTTTGTCGAAGATCTTCGCATCCACAGTAGGATTAAGTTCCAGCGCTGTGTACTCGGCCGTGCTCGAATCCTGTCCGTTCTGTTTGTTGTGGCGTACGAACGGAATGTTGAGGCCGTCAACCGGCTTCCAATTGTCCATATCGGTTTCACCCTGCACCGGTCCGCCCTGACTCAGGGTGCGATAAGTCTCTTTCAAGATATGACCGTTCTCGGGATCGACAAACCAACGGATGGAAGCACCGGCAGCATTCACGTCCACGATGCGGGTCTCGGTGTCGCCGACCTTTTCCGTTCCACCCGCGCGGAAAAACACATTGGGATCTTTCGAATGTGCCGCGATAAAAATGGGATCGCGCTTGATCTGTTCGAGGGTCTCCGCCTTTTGGGACGCAGGGAAGTCTTGCGAACCCTGACCCGGAATCGCCATGAAGGCGGCATCTGGCGTGACCACGATGTTCATGGGGCCATTTGGAGTATCCATTGCCGCGTGCAGATGATCCGGGAAGACAATAACGGTCTCCATGTGCATGGGGAAGTCGCCCTGCGGGGTCTTCTGAGTTAACGTCACCTTCGCTTTCAATGCCTTGATGCTCGCGAGTTTGCCCTCGCCGCCCATTGCGGCAACAACTTTCGCCGCCAGCGCTCTGCCTTCCTGATTCGAAGCGGTTGGTTTCTCGCTCTTTTCTTCTTTCACGCCCGGGGGAGGCGGAATGCTGATATCAATTTCCTTCACCGTCCCTAGTGACGAGAGGGGCTTGTCAAATTCTTTCGTGTTGCCGACCACCAACACTGCCAGTTGATCGAGATGCACGTACTTCGCGGCCACGCGCTTCACGTCAGACGCCGTCACCTTCTCTATTTCAGCGGGAAATTTGTCGAGCCAATCCGAAGGGTATCCATAATATTCGTAGGTCACGCGCTCGGCGAGAACTTTGTCGGGCGAGTCGAGACGGAAAATGAAGGCATTCAGAATGGCATCTTTGGCTTGTTTGATCTCACTGTCGGTTATGGACTCCTTCGAGAGATTCGCAATATCCTCATCCAACGCCTGGATCGCTTCGATCGTGCTCTGGCTCTTAGTGCCCAGCACGAACTGCAGAATTCCCGGATGCCCGAAGTTTGTGCCAACTCCGCCGCCCACGCTGTAAGCCAAGCCGCGCTTGGTGCGGATGTCATTGAACAGGCGGGAGGAGAATCCTCCGCCAAACGCCTCATTGAATACGGAAATGGCGTAGTAGTCGGGATTGTTGCGGGTAGTCCCGAGCGCCACCATATGAATGCTGCTCTGGTTTACGTCTTCTTTCGGGATGAGGTAATAACCAGCTTTGGCGGGTTGGTACTGGATGTCATCCTTGGGAAGTTCGGCGCCTTTGGGCCACGACTCGAACGCGGCGCGCAGCTTCGCTTCCATGACCTTCGCATCGAAATCACCGCTGAGGCCCAGGATCATGTGATTGGGATGGATGTAGGTCTTGTGCCAATCGAGTAGATCTTGCCGAGTGATGGCCGCAATGGTGGAGTATTCTGCTTCGCGGGCATAGGGATTGTCTTTTCCATAGGCCAGTTTGACGGATTCGCGGTGGGCAATTCCGCTGATGTCGTCGTTGCGCCGCGAGATGCTGTCGTCAGCCTGCTTCTGCGCCAGGTCGAGCTTGTCGGCACGGAATTCCGGATTTCGCAGCAGGTCGACGAATACTTTAAAGACGTCGTCGAAATCCGCTTTCAGACAACTCAATCCGATGGTGGTGGAATCCGGGCCGCCACCTGTCTCTACTTTCGCGGCCCGCACTTCCAGAAAGTCGTCAAGTTCATCGCCGGTTTTCGTTTTGGTCCCGCCCGTGCGCCAGACCTCGCCGTAGATATCCACCAGCCCAACTTTGCTGGCGGGTTCATTACGCGAACCGCCGCGAATGCGGGCCGAGGCGCTGATGAGCGGTAATTCATGATCTTCCTGCAGAAAGATCACCATGCCGTTCGAGAGCTGAATGCGCTTTGGCTGCTGCGGCTTGAACGCAGGTAGAGGCGGTACGGGGATCTGATGCCAGTTCGTGGTCTGAGCTGTAGATGGGAGGAATGCCACAAACATTGTGGCCGCCGCAAATATCGTCTTGAAAGCACTCCGCTTCAAGTTCATTGCGCACCCCCTTGATCTGCCGATGCTTGATCTGTCGATGCTTGATCTGAAGAACCCTGCTCCGACGGACCCTGCTCCGACGGACCCTGCTCCGACGGACCCTGCTCCCCGTCCTCGCCTCCGCCTGGAGCCGTTTCAATCACTCCCACGGTGCGATTGGTATCGTTGAAGGTTTCATTGGCCACTCGCCGGATGTCTGCCTTCGTCACTTTGTCGATGCGATCTACGGAACGGAACAACTCGCGCCAGTCGCCGTAGCGAGTCTGGTAGGTGGCCAGCTGATTGGCTAATCCCTCATTTTCCGCCAGACCCCGGATGAGGTTGGCTTTGGTGCGAGTCTTGATCATCTTCAACTCGTCATCGCTGATGTCTTCTTTTTTCAGCCGCTCGATTTCCACGTGAATCGCGTCGCCCACTTCCTGCGGGGTGTGCCCCGGCAGGGGGTACGCGTAGAACGCAAACAGGTGCGGATACTTGATGCCAGGCAGGCCACTGAACCCAGCAGAGAATGCCGCAATCTTTTTATCGCGCACCAGGGCGCGATAAAGACGCGAAGTGCGGCCTTCCGACATAAGATCGGTGATCGCGTCATACACCGCATCGTCTTTCGTCATGTAATCGGGCCGGTGGTAACCCTCAAGATACAGGGGCTGCGATTTTTCCTTCAGGACCACCTTGCGCTCGGAGTTCTGCGGAGGCTCGACCGTGGTGGTCTCATCCGGCTTGTGGCTGGCGGGCAGGCGGCCAAAATATTTTTCGAGAATCGGGAGAACCTCCGCAGCTTTCACATCCCCAGCTATTGCGACCACCATGTTTGCCGGCACATAGTATTCGTCAAAGAACTTCTTCGCGTCGGTGGCGGAAAAAGAATTCAAATCGGACATCCATCCAACCGTCGGACGATGGTAGGGATGGGCCTCGAATGCGGCCGCACCAAACTGCTCCAGGAGCCGGCCCGTGGGATTGCTGTCGGTACGCATGCGCCGCTCTTCGATCACTACATTGCGCTCTTTGTAGAACTCCCGCATCACCGGGTGGAGAAAGCGCTCCGACTCCAGGTACGCCCACAGCTCAAGGCGGTTGGTGGGCAGCGAGTAATGGTACTCAGTCTCATCGTAATCAGTCGAGGCGTTCATATCCTGCCCGCCACTCTGCTCGACAATCTTTCCAAACTGGTTAGGCACGACGTATTTGTCGGCGGCCGCGATCGCATCTTTCCATGCCTTTTCCAGTTCTTTCAGGTGGGCTTCGTCGCGGCCCACGGTCTTGTCGCGCTCGGCAATGTATGCGGCATAGGCGATTTCCACCTTTTCCAACGCAGGCTTTTCAGCGGCATAGTCCGAGGTCCCGATCGTGTCCGTGCCCTTGAAGGCCATGTGCTCGAACATGTGCGCAAGGCCAGTCCTGCCCATAGGATCCTGAACCGAGCCGGCATCGACGAGCGTAAAGAAGGAGAAAACCGGAGCTTCCGGCCGCTCGCAGATAAGGATGGTTAGGCCGTTGGGCAATTTCTTAACCGTGATGCGCTTTTCGAAGGACGCGACATCCTGGGCTGCGGCAAGGGCAGCAAGAAGCAGAATCAGCGCGAAGGAAATGAGTGTGCGGCGTTTCATCGGGCCTCCGAATCGGGCGAACTTTTGGATCGAAATGTTACGACGGCCATGTTTAGACGAACAGGAAGGGCAGAAGTTTGAAATTACGTGGCGGCACGGGAGGTTGTCAAACCCGAGGAGCGCATTTGTTCGGTGAGAGCACAGGGACTGGGCCGTATTTTGTGTTGGCCGTAGTTTCGTGCACAATGCCTGCTGGAGCGTACGCACGATGGATTCGACTATCGAGGTTCAGGGCAAGCAACTCAAGCTGTCGAATCTGGACAAGGTTCTCTATCCAGCCACGGGATTTACCAAGCAGCAGATCATCGATTACTACGTGCGCATTGCGCCGGCAATGGTGCCGCATTTGGCGGGACGAGCCCTGACCCGCAAGCGTTATCCCAATGGTGTGGACGAAGAGTTTTTCTACGAGAAGAACGCCCCTCAGCACCGGCCGGATTGGGTTAAGACCGCGCCCATCTGGAGCGAGGGGAACCATCGCACCGTCCACTACATTCTCGCCAACGACCTGCCGACGCTGGTATGGCTGGCGAATCTGGCTGCGATCGAACTGCATCCGTCCCTGGCCCTGGCCAAAGACATCACCTGCCCCACGATGATGGTCTTCGATCTCGATCCCGGGCCGCCGGCAAGCATTGTGCAATGTTGCCAGGTCGGACTGTGGCTGCGCGAAATCTTCGAGCATTTTGGTCTGCAGAGCTTTCCGAAAACTTCGGGATCGAAAGGGTTGCAAATTTATGTGCCGCTCAATACTCCAACCAAGTACGAGTTGACCAAGACTTTCGCCCACGCCTTGGCGCAGTTGCTAGAACAAGAACACCCGGACACCGTGGTGTCCGACATGAAGAAGAACCTTCGTACGGGGAAGGTTTTTGTCGACTGGAGCCAGAACGACGAACACAAGACCACCATCGCGGTATATTCGTTGCGCGCACGTGAGCATCCCACGGTTTCGACGCCGGTAACTTGGGAAGAAGTCGAGCGAACGCATAAGAAGAAGGATTCGAGCCTGCTGGTGTTTGAAGCGAAGCAAGTGGTCACGCGTGTGAATAAGATGGGTGACTTGTTCGCGCCGGTGCTCGAATCGAAACAACGCTTGCCGGATCTCAAGCAGGTTGCCACAACTGCTATTGCCGAGCCGCAACCGACGATCTCGCTCGCTGCTCAAGCGGAGGAAGAGCCGGAGCGCCCTCGACGCCGCACCGTAAAAAAAACTGCGAAGCAACCGCCAGGGGCCCGCGAAGCGAGACGCAGGGTATAATCCCGACCTGCTGATTTGCTTGAGATTTCACTATGCCGCAATTCTTTGTGGGGACTTCCGGGTGGGCGTATCCAAGCTGGAAACCGGACTTCTATCCCGCCAAACTCGCGCAGAAAAAATTTCTCAGCCACTATGCCACTCAGCTCAATACGGTTGAGGTGAACTTCACTTTCCGCCAACTGGTAAAAGAGACGACGATTCAGAACTGGATTGAGCAAACGCCGCCCGCTTTTCGCTTCGGCGTAAAGGCGCATCAGGTAATCACACATATCAAGCGATTGAAGGGGACGGAAGACTTTGTCCCGCGCTTTCTGGCAACTATCGAGCCGCTCGCTTCCGCCGGCAAGCTCGGACCAGTGCTCTTCCAGTTACCGCCAAATCTTAAAGCGGATGCCGCGCTGCTCAGGGATTTTCTCGCGCTTCTGCCGCGTACCTTGCCGGCAGCATTTGAATTCCGCCACGAGTCCTGGTTTTCCGATTCGACCTGGGACGTGCTGAAGGCACATGGCGCCGCTCTCTGCGTGGCGGAGACCGAAGACCGCACGACTCCAGATGTGGTTACCGGGCCGTTTGTTTATTACAGATTCCGCAAACCAAGTTACACGGACGAGGAACGGCGCAGCATGGTGGCCCGAATCGGAGAACACATGGCTGCCGGCCGCAACGTGTTTGCCTACTTCAAGCACGAAGAAACTCCAGAAGGGGCGCTGTATGCGGTGGAGTTGCTGCGCGGCGGTGGCCAGACATAGCGCTGCCCTCTGCGACGCAGTTCGAAAGTTCCGCCGTCCACTTGGGCATCCATCTGATTACTGTTTTCAGTGTCCGATAACGCGCATACTCATTTATCCCCTCACTATGGCTTCGGAATCGAATTCGCGTGTGCTCTCCAGTTTTCTCGACTACCTGAGGATCGAGAAGGGATTGGCGCCGCTTTCCATCAGCGCTTACACCACCGATATCGGCCAGTTCTCGGAGTTCCTCGAAAAACGCAAGCGCCTGCTGCTCACCGCGCGGCGCATCGAGGTGCGCGATTTCCTGCAACAGCTTTTTTCCCACCAGGTTGACGGCCGCAGCGTGGGGCGAAAGCTTTCCGCGCTTCGCCACCTCTATCGTTACCTGCTGTTGGATAAGAAACTCGATCACGACCCAACGCTGAACATCGAGTCGCCGAAACAGTGGAAGGTTCTTCCGAAAGCGCTGGCTCGTGACGAGATGGAAGCGACGCTGGCTGCTCCACTCCTGCGCCATAACGCAAGTGCGGCGCGCAACACGAAAGATTCAGCCGCGTTGGCGGCCCGCGATCGCGCCATGTTGGAAGTTTTTTACGCCGGCGCATTGCGGGTATCAGAAATTGTGAACGCGAAGCTCGAAGACCTGAAGCTCGACGCGGGATACATGCTGGTGCGCGGCAAGGGCGATAAGGAACGCGTTGCACCGTTGGGACAATCGGCGCAGCACGCACTCGCCGAATATCTTGCGGAATCCCGGCCGGCGCTGGCAGCAGGGAAGAGAAGTGGAGCATCGGCGAACGTTAACGCGCCCGTCAGGAATTCACCGCTGCTATTCATTGCTCGCGGCGGGCGCAAGCTCACTCGCCAGCGCATTTGGCAGATGGTGCGCGCCGCCTCGGCCAGTTCCGGGCGCTCCGCCTCTCCCCACATGCTGCGCCACTCCTGCGCGACGCACATGGTGGAGAATGGCGCCGACCTGCGCACGGTGCAGACGATCCTGGGCCACTCTGATATCTCGACAACTCAGGTCTATACCCATCTCGCTCTCGACCGCCTCAGGACGGTTTATCAGAAGCATCATCCCAGGGCGAAGGCGAGATGAGAATTTCCGCGAATACACGGACGACAGCCGCTAAAGCCGTCGCAGATTTCCTGCGCCATCTGCGCGAGCGCAATGCTTCAGTGCACACCATCAAGGCCTACAGCCGTGATCTGTCGCTGTTCGCCGCGTACGCCGGCTCGCGCGGATGGAAACAGATTGACCACATCGCCGTACGCGGATTTCTGTCACAACTCTACGGCAATGGACTGAGTAAAACTTCGGTGGCACGTGCCTTGGCCGCGGTGCGGTCTCTCTACCGGTGGCTGGCGCGGGAAGGAGTGGTCGAACAGAATCCGGCAAAACTCGTTGCCACGCCGAAGCTCGCCAAAAAACTTCCGCGCGTGCCGACAATCGAAGAAATGAATGCAGTCATCGACGGTGCAATGCCCGAAGTGGCGGCCTTCCCGGAACGCGATCGCCTTATGCTGGAACTGCTTTACGGCTGCGGCATCCGCAATTCCGAACTCACTGGAATCAACGTTGACGACATTCGACTGAGTGCCGAAGCTATTTTGATCCGCGGAAAAGGAAAAAAGGAGCGCTACGTGCCTTTTGGCGATTCCGTCAAAAGTGCACTGGCTGCGTATCTACCAGAGCGACGGAAAGTTCTCGAACCAAACCACAAGCATTCGACCGCGCTGCTCATCAACTTACGCGGAGACCGTCTTACTACGCGCAGCGTCGGCCGCATCATCAAGAAAATTGCGGTCGCAAAAGGGCTTTCCCCAGACGTGCACCCCCACACTTTGCGCCATGCCTTTGGCACGCACATGCTAGAGGAAGGCGCCGACTTGCGGGCCATTCAAGAATTGCTCGGCCACGAGCGCCTCGCCACTACCCAGCGCTACACTCAGTTATCCATGAAACACGTCCTGCAGGTTTACGACCAGACGCATCCACGAGCGAAATAGCTCGCGCCAGTACTCTCCGCAATTACCTCCGTAATTTCCCCTTTCCAGGGTCACAGATTAGAAATATAAGTACGGGAAAGTTGGGCCTGAACAAACTGGTTGTCCGTCAGCGCGGAGGATTCGAACTACCTCTGTTTCCCTAGCGGAGGATTGTTTGCGAAAGATTAATCCGGAACTCTGGCTCCTGCTGTTTCTTGTCCTGATTGCTGCGCTGTTGAATTTTCTGGTCGCGTCGCAGCGCATGGCTCTGGTCTTCTATTTCCTGCCGACCTTGTATTCTGCCTGCCACTTTGGCCGCCGTCACGCCACGCTCACGGCTTTGGCCAGCGTTGTCCTGGTAGTCCTGTTGGTTTTTACCAACCCCATCATGTTCAACCGCAAAGTGGACCTACCCTTTGATGCCCGCTGGTTCGACCTTGCCCTATGGGGCGGAGTGCTCATGGTCGCAGGCTATGTGACGGGCACACTCTATGAGCGAAATCAGAAAACATTGCGTGAGATGGAAGACGGCTACGATGGCATGCTGACGATTCTGCAGAACTTTCTTGCCAACCAGAAATATAGCGACGCTCACGCTTACCGCATCGCCATGTGCGCCACCAGAGTTGCTGAGACGCTCGGTTTGGACGCTGGCAGTGTGGAAGACATTCGCACCGCGGCCTTATTATTTAACCTCAAAGAACTAGGCATCAGCATCGAAGTGATTTCCAAGGCTGCGCAGGGAACACCGGAAGACCTTCGGCAGGTGCGCACCCCGTCCACGAAACAGGCGTCCAAAGAGAGCATCGGTGGGTCTTTACGGCGGGCCATTCCGATTTTCCTGGCTGAACGACAATTGCGTCTCGACGGCGATGGCATTGGCGTGAGCGACGCTTCCTTCGAGATACAGATTCTGATGCTCGCGGAAGAATATGAATCGCTTATCAGCGGCAACTGCGGCACCAAGCTGGCGCCCTCTCAAGCCGGCAAAGAAGTAGTGCGCCGGTTCCGCAGTCGCTCCGACTCGCTTATCCTGGATGCCTTTGCTAAAGCCTTCAGCGGAGAAGCGGCAGGAGCGGGAGCGTAGTCGCCCGCTCCGCTCAGTTCTCTGAGCTGAGCCTTGCGGTCTGACGCCGCAATCCTTCCCACATTTCTACCACTCGATCCTTCAGTTCCGTAGTCAGCTTCTCGTAGGCCTCTTCCGACGCGTCTCTCTCCGGCGGGGGAATAATCGGGTCGCCAATTGCCAACTTCAGCGGCATAAATCCTTGAAACGATTTATTGCGAGGCCAGGCTTTGTGAAACCCTTCAATTGCCACAGGCACAATCGGTACTTGCATGTGGATGGACAAGATGGCTGCGCCCTTCTTGAAGATTCTCGGCGTGCCATCGATTGAGCGTTCGCCTTCGGGATAAAGAATCAGCGGACGTCCCTGCCGCAGCCCGAAAGCGCCGGCGCGCATCGCAGGAATCAGATTGGCATCAGGATCGACGACCACAACGCGCAACGTACGCGCCAGCCGCAACATGAACCCTTCCCCGAAGATTTCACTTGTACCAACAGCAAAAACCTTGTCGAAAACTGACGGCGGCAGAACACTCGCCAGGATCAGCGGGTCGATATAGCTCTGGTGATTGGACGACAGAATATAGGCGCCGCTCTTGGGCAGCTTCTCAATGCCGGTCACGTGCAGATCAAAACGGTCGAGCGCGATGACTTGTATCAGCCGCGAAACCGTATACCAGAAGGCGGCGCTGATTGGATGCGGCGCCAGCGCGATTACGTTCTTGGCATCCGGCTCCTCCGACAGAATGGCTTTCCATCCGGCGAATGCAGTGCGCTTTCCCGGGCCGCCCGCGCCGCCGGCCGCACTCTGCAGAACCGCGTCGACCAAATCGCGCACCGTGTAGATCTCGGCGAGCTGCGATTCTTCGACGTTCCCTCCAAGTTGCTCTTCAATATGACTAAGCAACTCCACCCGCTGCATGGAGTCGAGTCCCAGGTCGAGCTCGAGACTGTGACTGGGCCGCAAAGATGGCGGGGCGGAACGCGATGCCTCGTGAACAATCTTCAGTGCTCGTTGCACGTTGGGCTGATCGAGCCAGGCGGCCTCGTCCGGGGTCAGCGGCCGTTCGCCGGAGACCTCTGAATCATCTGCAACCTTCCGAGTCTGGTTTGCCTTTACCCGTTTTTCCACCTCAAAGCGCTTGATCTTGCGGGTGCTGGTGCGCGGCAAATCTTCCTGCCAGATTTCGTAGCTGCCAATCCGCTTCGTGGAAACGATCTGCTGCGATAGGCCTTCAATGTCGTAGCGAATGACTTCTTTTGCATTCACAATTTTCTTTTGGCGCAGCGCATCGAAGTTGGGCACGATCACCGCGTGCAGGCGGTCGCCACCCTCGGTGGCCTTGCCTTCCAGCCCCATCACTGCCAGTTCTTTGATGTACGGCGATTTCAGGTAGTGCGCCTCTACCTCTTCCGGGTAAATATTTTTCCCGTTGCTGAGCACAATCACCTCCTTCTTGCGTCCGGTGAGGAACAAGTTGCCATCGTCATCGAAGTAACCGAGGTCGCCGGTGTAGAACCATCCATCCCGCAAAACTGAGGCGGTCGCATCCGGACGGTTCCAATAACCCTTCATTACCACCGCCCCGCGCAACGCGACTTCTCCCGTTGGGGGACCCTCATCTTCCTGCGATTGCGAGTCAACAATCTTGCCCTCCACTCCCTTCATCGCCTTGCCCACCGATCCAATCACGTTGTTGCCGGGCGAATTCGCATACACGGCCGCGGTGGTTTCGGTCAGACCATAGGCCTGCAGAACGTCAATGCCGAGGTCGCGGAAATCGCGGCCAATTTCTGGGTCGAAACGAGAGCCTCCCGTGGCCAGATAGCGCATCTTTTTGCCGAAGGTTTCGTGGATTTTTCCAAATAGCACTGGCCCAGCGTTGATGCCCACCTTGCGTAATCCGCGGTTGAGCGACATGAGACTCTTGAACAGCTTCTGCGCAAGCGTTCCCCGTTTTGCCACTTCCTGAAAAATCCGCTCGTGAATCAGATAATAAAATTGTGGGACCACGGCGAACGCGGTGATGTTTCGCTCGCGCAGCGCACGCAAGAGTTCCGTCGTATTGAGCGTCTCCAGATACACGACCCGCGAGCCTTTCACCAGAGGCAGAAGCAGATTGGCCATCTGCGCCAGCACATGAAACATGGGCAGCACGCCCAAGAGCGCGTCCGTGGGACCGAGGTCGATCCAGTTGAACACGGCTTCCACTTCTCCTAGAAAGTTAGCGTGGGTGAGCATCACGCCCTTCGGATCGGCAGTGGTGCCTGAAGTGTAGAGAAGCGACGCAACATCGTCCGTGGTGGAGGCCGCAGGCTGGAATTTTCCCGAACCGTCAGCGAAAATTGCTGGCAGGTTTCCCGCCCATTTCTCGATGCCGATCTGCTTTTCTGCTCGCTCAGGATCCATCAGCACGAGCTTTACGTTAAGTCCAGTGACCGCTTCCTGCGAAACCTTTGCATGCTTGGCGTCGCAGAACAGAGCGGAGGTCCCACTATCTTTCAGCAGTTTGGTCAGTTGATCGCTGTGCAGCGCGGTATCGAAGGGGACGACCGTACATCCAGCCGCAATCACTCCCAGATAAGCCGCGACCCATCGCGGATGGTTATCAGCGAAGACGGCAAGACGCGCCCCGCGCTCGAACCCGTTCTCGATAATCCATCGCCCGACTGATTCAGCCATCTTGCGGAGCTCAGCGTAGGTGCAACTCTCGTTATGGTCGCGGCGCTGCAGTTCTAATGCGACGTTGTCCGGCCAGCGCTCGGCGCACTCGACGAACCGGTCGTAGAAAGTGGGCATGGGTGGTGTGGAATATACACGAAAAGTCTGTATACCGCCGAGGCCGCCGAGGACTCCGGGGAACGTTTTCTCCAGTTCTCCTCGGCGATCTCGGTGCTCTCCGCGGTGAATAACTCCATCTGTTCCCTAGGCCCGTCCGGCGCATCTAAATATGCTAGGCTAAAATAGATACGCTGGGGCCGTTCCCGCCCTCTGAGGGATTTCACAGTTTGATTAACACTCTGATTGGCAAGGTCTTTGGGACCAAAAACGAGCGGGTCATCAAGAGCTTGATGCCCAGGGTCGAGGCCATCAATGCCCTCGAACCGCAAATGCAAAAGCTCACTGACGACGAACTGCGCCTCCGCACGGATGAATTCCGCAAACGGATACAGGAGCGGCTGGCTCGCGTCAACAGCGCGCCGGCGACGGAATCCCAGGGGGAAGCGGAGTCCGAAACCGAAAATGATCCCGACCGTGCGAAAAGACTCGAGAAAGAGCAATACGATGCGTTGCAGGAAGTTTTGGATGAAATCCTGGTAGAAGCGTTCGCCGTGGTGCGCGAAGCGGGCCGCCGCGTACTGAACATGCGCCACTTCGACGTGCAGTTGATTGGCGGCATGGTGCAACACAAGGGAATGATTTCGGAAATGAAGACCGGCGAGGGCAAAACGCTGGTCGCCACTCTTCCCGTCTATCTCAATGCCCTCAGCGGACGCGGCGTGCACGTGGTTACGGTCAACGACTATTTGGCTAAGCGCGACTCTGAATGGATGGGCAAGCTTTATCGTTTTCTCGGATTAACGGTGGGCGTAATCGTTCACGATCTCGATGATGAACAGCGCCGCGCCGCCTACGCCGCCGACGTGACCTACGGAACTAACAACGAATTTGGTTTTGACTACTTGCGCGACAACATGAAGTTCGATTTACGAGATTGCGTGCAGCGTGGCCACAATTTCGCCATTGTCGATGAGGTGGACTCGATTCTGATCGACGAAGCCCGCACTCCGCTCATCATTTCGGGTGCGAGCGAGGAATCCACCGACAAGTATTACAAGGTCAACCGGATTATTCCAAAGCTGGAGAAGGGCGAAGAGTTGGAAGTCGCTCCCGGCGAGCCTGCGCAACTTACCGGCGATTTTGTCGTCGACGAAAAGCACCGCAACATCACCGTCACCGACGAAGGCTGGACGAAAGTCGAGCAACTGCTGGGCATCGGCAACATCGCCGACCCGGAGAACTGGCCGCTCAAGCATCACGTCGAGACTGCGGTCAAAGCGCACGCGCTCTACCGCCGCGACGTGGAGTATGTGATTAAAGACGGCGAAGTCATCATCGTCGACGAATTCACAGGACGCATGATGCCGGGCCGCCGCTGGTCCGATGGACTGCATCAGGCGATCGAAGCCAAGGAAGGCGTGAAGATTGAGCGCGAGAATCAAACCCTCGCCACCATCACCTTCCAGAATTATTTCCGCATGTTCAAAAAACTTTCCGGCATGACCGGAACGGCGGAAACGGAAGCCGCCGAATTCGACAATATTTATAAGCTCGACGTAATCGTCATTCCCACCAACAAGCAGATGTTGCGACTGGAGAATCCCGACGTTGTTTTTCGGACGGAGAAAGAAAAATACTTCGCCGTCGCCGATGAAATTCAAAAGCTCCACGAAAATGGGCAGCCAGTGCTGGTCGGCACCACTTCCATTGAAAAATCCGAGCGACTCTCTGAGTTACTGAAGAAAAAAGGCCTCAAGCAGCACGTCGTCTTGAACGCCAAGTTTCACGAGCGCGAAGCCGAATACGTGGCCCAGGCCGGGCGCAAAGGCATGGTCACCATCGCCACTAACATGGCGGGCCGCGGCACCGACATTTTGCTCGGCGGCAATCCAGAATTCATGGCCAAGCAGGAGTTGGTGAAGAAGGGAATCGCGCAGCAACTGCGAGTAGCCCAGGGGAAAATAGAAGGCCCGCAAGAAGATGGCACGACTTCCATCTTCTATTACAACGGCAATGAATACACCGTGCCCACCGACAAATGGGCCGAGGCTTTTAACCGTTACAAAGCGCAGACCGACCTGGAGCATGATGAGGTAACCGCTGTCGGCGGCTTGCACATTCTCGGAACCGAGCGCCACGAATCCCGCCGCATCGATAATCAGCTTCGCGGCCGCGCCGGCCGGCAGGGCGATCCCGGCTCCTCGCGCTTCTACCTTGCGCTTGAAGATGACCTCATGCGCATCTTCGCCAAAGAGTGGGTTTCGAAACTGCTCGAGCGGTTGGGCATGGAAGAAGGCATTCCCATCGAATCGAAGCTCATCAGCCGGCGCATCGAGACGGCGCAGAAGGCGGTCGAAGGCCAGCACTTCGAATCCCGCAAACATCTCCTCGAATACGACGACGTGATGAACAAGCAGCGCGAGGCCGTCTATGGCCTGCGCCACCGCTTGCTCGAGGGCATGGATCAAAAAGATCTGATCCTCCAGGACTACGTTTCAGCCATTCTCGGCGACCTGATGGATGAGTACTGCCCGCCCAAAGGCCACGCCGACGACTGGAATATTAAGGGATTGAAGGATGCGGTCTTCACCCGCTTCGGCGTGGATTTCATCGCGGAAGGTGTGAAGCCCGAAGCGCTGAACCGGCAGGAACTCGGCGACGCCATTTTCGAGAAGCTGAAAGAACGTTACGACGCGAAAGAAAAACTCATCGGTCCAGACGCTATGCGCCATCACGAGCGCATGATCATGCTCAGCGTCCTCGACTCGCAATGGAAAGATCACCTCCTCAGCATGGACCACTTGAAGGAGGGCATCGGCCTGCGCGGATATGGCCAGCACGATCCCCTGGTCGAGTACAAGAAAGAATCGTTCGAGATGTTCGAGGCCATGCTGCAGCGCTTTCAGGAAGACACCGCTCGGTATCTGTACCTGATGCAGATTCTCGAACGCCCGCCAGACGCAGCAGCAGGTGGCCCGCAAGGGACCGATCCCGGAGGCCAAGGTCCAGAGCCTGGAGTACCGGCACAACAAGGTGGTGGTGGGAATGGACATCGTCCGCCGCGTCTGGTCGCAACTTCCGCCGACGATCTGGAAGAAGCCTTCATGCGCCGCAAGCGCCGCGAACTCGAACAGGCGCGCATGGCCGGAGGCGGCGACGCCCAGCCCGTGCAGCAAGTCGTCCGAGCCCAGGAGAAAGTAGGCCGCAACGATCCTTGCCCCTGTGGCTCTGGCAAGAAATTCAAGAAGTGCCACGGCGCGGGCTGAGCGACTGAGAAAGCCACTCTCGGCTGTCGCCAGGTGAACCTCGGTTATTTCTTAGGCTCTTTGATTGCCTTGAACGTCATCTCATCGGCCTTGCTCTCGGTCCGTTCCTTCCACTCCGCAAACAATCCAGCATAATTCTTCGTGATGTACTCCGCCTCCATCACTCCCAGCTTCTTAGCAGTCGCATCAATCCACCGCGGCGCGCCTTCAATCTCGCAAAAATCCCCGATGGGAGTTTCATCCACCACCACTTTCCCTTTTCCATCCGTCCACTCGGCGCGAAATTTCTCATAGCGGAACGTGGGCACATAGCCCAGCGCGCGCAAGATCGCTTCCATCTTCTTCCCGTCAAACACCCCGGTCTCCAACTCTTCGCGACTGCTGTGCCGTCCAGTTTTCCTCTTTGCTTTATGCGTCAGCGTCCACTCAGCGCCGTATTTGCGCAGACGCAGCAATTCCTTGCGGTCGCGCAGCACTCCCCCCGGCAAGTCATACAGAGTATTCATCTCGTGCGTTCGTGGAGTGAGCACGCGAAACCCCGAGGCCCGTAGTGTGCGTTCAAGCGCCCGCTGGTCCGCAACCCGAAATTTGATCTCGATTTCTTTATTAGAGGGCATCGCAGAACTTATAGAAGGATACAAGCCGTCATATCAGGAACTCACCGATGACTCGCGCTCAATTGAACGTCGGCAACTTCACCAGATCGTTCTGTGGAACCGGTTCCAGCGGCTCCCCAGCTTTGCGCCACGCAGCCAATCCGCCGACGATCACGAACGTGTTGAAGCCTTTTTCCCGCAGCAGGTGCGCCACCCGGGCGCTGGTCGCTTCGCGCGCTCAAGTGCAGTAAAGATAGATATCCTTGTCCTTGGAAATGTTCTTGATCTCTTCCTCAAGATTGTTGGGCTCGATGCGGATCGATCCCTTGATCCGCGCCGACCCTGAATCGTAATATCCATGGCTGCGGACATCGACAATCATCACTTGGCCAGCGTCTGCGGAAGCCAGGCGCGCCGCCAGTTCCTGTACCTGCACCCGCGGCACTACACGATACATCCTGTGTTTGCGGTACTGCACGATGCGGTAAATCGCATACACCACCAGCGACGCGATAACCACCGCTTCCATGGCCCGCCCGGCCGCGTGAAACCCGCTCAGGATCGCCTTCAGAAAATCCCTGGAAAGAAATCCCACCGTGAGGTAAGTGACGGAATAGGTCAGTGCTCCCGCGAAATCCAGCCGCAGAAATTGCCAGAAGCGCATCTTCATGCTGCCGGCCAGCGGCGCCGCCATGGTGTTGACACCAGGAATAAACTTTGCAATCACCAGCGTGGCTTTGCCGCGTTTGTAGAAAGATTCTGCCGAGCGCAGAATGCAGGTTTCCGGATTAATGGACACGCGGCAAAGAAATCCCAGCAGCGCCCAGCCCATGTATCGTCCCAGCCAGAACTGCACGGTGTCACCCAACAGCAAAGCCGTAATGCACGCGAGCAACACATACGGACCCCACAAGGTGTGAGCCGCCACCGCGGCCCCAGCCGCCACCAGCGCGATTGCGGCCGGGAAGGGGAGCCCTATCGCTTCAGCCAGCAGCAATGCGAAGGTCAAGGCATATCCGTGCCGTGCCATCGTAAACACGTTCATACGCAGCCCAGGTTCATACGCAGTCTTGGATAAGAAAAATCAGGAAAGGGTTCAGTATAAACAAAACCGGATGTCTTTCCGAATGAACATTGCCGGTGAAACTGGGGCTGGAAGGTAGAGAAACTCAAAAAATAAAGCCGGCCGAGTGTCCGAAGACAGCCTGGCCGGCAGAAAATGCGGGATGAATACTGGCGCCCCGCTGCGCCGCCTTTAAGAAAAACTACTTGCTCATGGTATCGCTGCCCATCGAACCGGCCTTGAGCATCTTGACGCTCATGACGTGGATCGAATTCTTATCGGCATAGACGTGGGCGCTAAGCTGCACATGGTGTCCCTCGTGGCCTTTGAGTTCCTCGGGGTTCATCACATCCCAGCTCTTGCCGTCCTTGTCAACGAAGGTATATTTATCGCCGTCAGCCTTAATCGTGCCTTTTAGCGTCATCAGCGGAGCCTTTGCGGCGCCCTGATCGGCTTGAGTTTGCGACATGGTGTTGTCTTGTTGTGCGAAAGCAGTCAAGCTCATCGCGAAAGTCAGAGCCAGCAGGCAAATCATCAACTTCTTCATGGGGAATCTCCTTGTGTATTCGAAGTCGCGGAAGTCCGGCCAGATTTGTACCCCGATCTTAACTTACGAGCCCGGGGTCATGAACGGATTGGTGCGCATTTGCAACGTGCTGATTATTTGTGGTCAGAATATACCAATAGGTTGTCGCCAATTCGATTCGGCTCATCTGTAAAGGTTTAATCGTCGTGATTGCAAAAGTAGGAAAGGGCCGCGGAGTTTTCGCGTTTCCCCAATCTGGGACCTGCGACTAAACTCTCGGTTCTATTTCTCTCGAGCGACCACGAACTCCGGCGCCCACAGCAGCGCCCGCTTGATTTCGGAATCGGGGAAGGGGCAGATCGCTTTCTGAGCGGACTCCGCATACCGTGTGGCGCGTGCGGTGGCTGCTTCCAGCGATCCATAGCGATACAGAATTTCCATGATCTGCGCATGGGTCACGCCATTGAAGGCGCGGTCGCGCAGAATGGTATCGATCTTCACGCGCTCTTCCGTCGTGCAACGCTCCAGCGCATGGATCACCGCCATGGTGGCTTTGCCCTCGCGCAGATCGCTGGCTACGGGCTTGCCCAGCATATCTTCGGAAGCGGTCAGGTCCAATACGTCGTCGACGATCTGGAACGCCATGCCCAGATCGTGTCCGTACCGCGCCAGCGCTGCTTCCTGCGCGGCCGTCGCGCCGCCTAGAATCGCCCCCAGGCGCATGCACACAGAAAACAGGCAAGCCGTCTTGCGGAAAATCAAATCAAAATACTCATCGAGCGTTATCGCCTTGCCCAGTTTCTCCATCTGCAGCAGTTCGCCTTCGACCATCTGCTGGGTCAATTCGATCAGGGCGTCGAGAATTCGAAAGTTGCGCTCCCGCACTGCAACCTTGAAGGCCTGCATGTAGAGCCAGTCACCCGCGAGCACGCATTTCGAGTTGCCCCATTGGGTGTTGGCGGCAGGCCGGCCGCGGCGCGTCCTGGCCTCGTCAATAATGTCGTCGTGCACCAGCGTAGCGGTATGAATGATCTCGACGACGGCGCCCAGTCGCACCGCTCCGCGCCCTTGATAATCGAACAGCTTGGAGGAAAGGAAAAGCAGCGCCGGACGGATTCGCTTGCCGCCACCGGCCCGCAGATACTCGCCAATCTCAGTGATGGCTCGAACCCCTGAGACAGTATCCTGCCCAAATTCGTCCTCGAGGGCTGCAAGGTCGTCATGCAGCAGGTCGAAGATTTCTTTCCCGTTAATGATGGGTGGCGCGCTCAATGAAATCGTCCTTCAATTCGTGCGGTAATTCGTAAACTGTAAATCAATTCCGAAATCGTGTCCTCGCAGCATGGCGATCACTTCCTGCAGCGTGTCGCGATCTTTGCTGCTGATCCGCACCAAATCTCCCTGGATCGACGCCTGCGCCTTCCTCTTGGAATCCTTCACCAGCTTCACGATCTCCCTCGCCTTTTCGATAGCAATTCCTTGCTGCATCGTCACTTTGCGCTTCGCCGTTCCGCCCGCGGCCGGTTCCACAGTGCCATAAGTAAGTCCTTTTAATGAGACGCCACGCTTCACCAATTTCTGCTGAAGAATATCGTTCACGGCTTTAAGCTTGTACTCGTCGGCCGAGTGCAACACAATCGCATCCTTTTCCAATTCGATATTAGATTTGGAATCCTTCAGGTCAAAGCGGGTGTGAATCTCCTTCAAGGCTTGCTGGATGGCATTGGCCACTTCCTGCAGATCGATCTTGCTCACGATGTCAAAAGTGTTTTCGGGCATCGGATTTCTATTCTTTCTGAAATGATGGAATCTGAACTCTTGAGGTTACCAGAAGTAGCCCCCGCACGGAGAGCTAACCGGCTGAAACTTTACTTTCAGTGGTTTCAGCCAATTTGAAAAAATTGTAGAAATTGCGCGCCGTCTCCTGGCCGATTTGTTCCGCCGTCAACCCTCGTAACGCGCCTAGCTTTTGTGCTGTTTCCTTGACGAACGCAGGTTCGTTTCTTTTTCCCCGATGCGGCACCGGAGCCAGGTACGGCGAGTCCGTCTCAATCAGCATGCGCTCCAAAGGAACTTCCACCGCCGCATCGCGAATTTGCTGCGCCTTGGGAAAAGTGACGTTGCCGGCGAATGAAATCATGAACCCCATGTCGAGCGCACTCTTCGCTTGCGTCCAGTCGCCAGTAAAACAGTGGAGAATCCCTCCCAGCCCCTTCGCCGCCCAAAGCTGGCGCATGAGGGAGAGGCAATCCTCCCAGGCGTCGTTGCTGTTTTCCGATGGGCGACAGTGGATCACAATGGGTAGCTGCGCGGATGCGGCCAATTCCATCTGCCGCGCGAAAACTTCTTTTTGCACATCGCGCAGAGAGTGCTCGTAGAAATAATCCAAGCCAATTTCACCCCACGCAATGATTTTCGGATGCTTCGCCAGGCGTTCCATGTTTTGGTAGGCGGCATCATCCGCAAGCCTCGCTTCGTGAGGATGAATGCCGAGGGTGGCGTAGATGAAGTCGTATTGCTCCGCTAATCGAATCCCGCAATCCACCTGCCCGGGTCCGTCGCCGTTGCCAATGGCGACCATGGTTCGAACGCCTGCCTCCCGCGCCCGCGCAATCACTTGCTCGCGGTCGGAGTCGAACTGTTTGCCGTCCAGGTGTGCGTGAGAATCAACAAACATAGAAATTGATAATTGGGACGCAGAGATTCGTCGTGTGCGGACAGGCACTATCAGCTGCTCATGCGGGCTCGCCTCTGACTTGCTCTCCTGGGGAAACGAAAGTCAGTGCTATTTCAATCTCGCCCCCACCGGCACATCCTCCAAAAAGGCCGCCAGTACCGGCTTCCCGCCTTCCAGCGAAGCCGCCACGATCATCCCATTCGATTCCATGCCGCGCAACTTGCGCGGGGCAAGGTTGGCCACGATCACGACTTTGCGACCGACTAAAGTTTCGGGCGCATAGGCCTCGGCGATTCCTGCCAGCACCTGCCGAACTTCGGTGCCAATGTCAATCTCCATGCGCAGGAGCTTGTCCGCTTTAGGCACCCTCTCAGCAACTTTTACCACGCCGACGCGAAGTTCGATCTTGGCGAAGTCGTCAATCGAAATCTTTTCATTCGCTGCCGGAACCGCGGCCTGCCCTGCCGGAGTCGCCTGCGGCAAATTTGTCTGCGCCGCTGTGCCCCCCGCCCCCGGAGCTTCCGCCGCCGGCGCCCCTCTCTGTTCCTCTTCCATCTTCTGCATCCTTTCAACTGCACTCTTGTCGGCGCGCGGAAACACAGGTTGTACTTCCCCAAGTTTCGTACCCAGCCGCAACTGTCCCCAAGCCAGTTCGCTCAAAGCAAGTTTCTTGATATCTCCCAATCCCATCTGCATCCAGATCTTTGCCGTAGCGTCCGGTATTACCGGATGAGCCAGCGCGGTCGCAATGCGCAGCGCCTCTGCCGCAGTGTAAAGTACGGTTGCCAAACGCGACCGGCTCTCTTCATCCTGCTTCTCGCCCAGCGCCCAGGGCTCATTCTCGACGATGTACTTGTCCACTGCTGCCACCAGCGCCCATGCGCTTTCGAGTGCCCGCGAAAATTGAAACTGATCAAACAGCACTCCGAATTCGCGGATCGTCCTCCCCGCCGTCTCAGCGATTGCATCGTCCGTAGCCTTCTTCGACGCCGCTCGCGATGGATACGGAACCTCACCCTTAAAGTAGCGATTGATCATGGTCAGCGTGCGGCTGGCCAGATTTCCCAGCCCGTTCGCAAGGTCGGAGTTGTAGCGCTGCACCAACGCGTCGAACGAAAACGATCCATCCTGCCCGAAGACCACTTCGCGCAGCAGGAAATAGCGCAGCGCATCCGCGCCCAGTACGTCGAGAATCGTTTCCGTGCGCACAATGTTGCCGCGCGACTTCGACATCTTGCTTTCTTCGAACAGCAACCATCCATGGGCCACAATCGTCTTCGGCATGGGAAGTCCCGCCGCCATCAGAAACGCTGGCCAGTAAACACAATGGAATCGGACAATCTCCTTGCCGATCATCTGCACATCCGCCGGCCAGAATTTCTTGAATGCTTCCTGCGCGCCCGCGTGCGAAGAGCCGTAGCCAATCGCGGTAATGTAATTCGCCAGCGCGTCCAGCCAGACATAAATCACGTGCTTGGGATCGTCCGGCACGGGGATGCCCCAGGTAAACGTCGAGCGGCTGATGGACTGATCGCGCAGTCCAGATCGCACAAACGAGATCACTTCATTGCGCCGCGCCTCAGGACGAATGAAGTCAGGATTCGCATACAACGCCAGCAACTTCTCCTGAAACGCAGAGAGCTTGAAGAAGTAGTTCTCTTCCTTCACCGTCTCGGTAATGCGCCCGCAAGTTGGGCAGGGATCGCCCGGCTGCCCCCCATCCACATAAAGCTCATCCGACACGCAGTACTGCCCGGTGTAAGTGCCCTTGTAGATGAATCCGTTGTCGCGAATTTTCCGGAACAGCTCCTGCATCCGCTTCATGTGCCGGGGTTCGGTGGTGCGGATAAAGTCGTCGTTCGAAATGCCCATCCGCTTCCACAGCTGGCGGAACTCGCCCGATATTTCATCTGCATACTGCTGCGGAGTCTTTCCTGCGGCCTGCGCCGCCCGCTCGATTTTTTGCCCGTGCTCGTCGGTTCCCGTGAGAAAAAAAGTGTCCGCGCCCAAAAGTCTCTGCCGTCGCGCGATCGTGTCGCAAGCGATAGTGGTGTAAGCGTGACCGATGTGTGGTCTCGCATTCACGTAGTAAATCGGCGTCGTGATGTAGAACTTCTGGCTCATATGTCTTTTTCTTGGCCCCTGAGGGCACGGGAGGGCTATCTTCTGCGACCCCTGTCTCCTCTGCGGTTAAAGCTTCTTGCCAGTTTCCAGATACGCTCGCGCGGCTTCCTGAATTACCTGCTTCAGGGGCACATGATGCTCGGCCGCAATCCGCCTGCAATCTTCATATTCCGGCGCGTAATTCGTGACGGTCCCATTCATGCTGGCAATCTTGACCCTCACTTCGCCCCATTGGGTGCGCACTTGCTCCCATCGCCGCGCCAGAGTCCGCCGAATTTCGTCGCGACGCCGCACCCCAAGCGTCGTTGTCTCGACAAAAATAAGTTGTGTCAGCTTGCCCGCATCTTCAGGCATGCACAAAACCGTTAGCAGCATTCCCGGACGGTTCTTCTTCATTTGCACGGGCATGCCAAACGCATCAAGCGCGCCCTCCTGCAGTAGCCGGTCCATCACATACCCGAAAACCTGAGGATTCAAATCGTCAACGTTCGCTTCCAGCACCACAATCGTCTCCGACGCCGTCTTCTCGGCCAAGGAATGCGAGGCAGCTTCCCCAACCGTCAATCGCACAACATTTGGATGCCCAGGAAAATCGCGCGACCCTGCGCCGTAACCCGACTTCTCGATCTTCATTTCAGGAAACGCCGCGAATCTCGAAGCCAGGGTCTTCACAATCGCAGCCCCCGTCGGCGTGACTAACTCCGCCTGCAAGCCCGAGGAATATACGGGTGCTTCCCCTAGCAACTCGACCGTCGCCGGAGCCGGCACGGGAAACGTTCCGTGCGCACATTTCATGATGCCACCGCCCACATTCAAAGGTGAACAGATGATCTCATCAACCCCGAGCGCCTCGGCGCCCACCGCAGCGCAGACGATATCCACCATCGCATCCACAGCGCCGACCTCATGAAAGTGCACGCTCTCCACAGAAGTATTGTGAATCTTCGCCTCCGCCCGTCCCAGCGCTTCGAAGATCGCGATTGCGGTCTTCTTCGCGCTCTCTGAAATCGAAGCCGCGGAAATGATCCGGCGAATCTCCGTCAAACTACGCCCATGCTCCTGTGGCGCGGACGCTCCCGCCCGCGGACTCTCGCCGCGAAGAGAATGCTCGTGCCCATGGTGCTCATGCTCGCGGTCGGGATGTTCATGCTCATGAGAATGCTGCTCTCTTTGTTCCCAGTATTCCTCCCGCGGCAAATCTTTCTGCCCGCCAACCCATACATCGACCTTCGTCGCCGAGATTCCGCTTCGGACCACGCGCGAAATTTCCAGCCGCGCCCCTACATTCAAAGCCGCAACCGTGTCTTCCAGTGTTTGCGGAGCAACTCCGGCATCCACCAGCGCGCCCAAAAACATGTCTCCGCTCATTCCGGAAAAACACTCAAGGTAGGCAATGCGCATAGGAGGATCGTGGTCGTTAGTCTTTGGTCGTTTGCCACTCCAACCACCGGCGACAAGAGACCAACGACTGATTTTTCATCATAGGGAACGCTTTCTCTTGCGTCAAACCAGCGTGCCCTGCGCGCTCTGCTAGAATCGCTATCTTCTGAAAATCTTAGAGGGAAGCCTTGTATCGTCATCTTGAGCACCGTTTAGCCGAGCGACTGTCGGAGTTTCTCAAACTCCGCTATCCGAGCGTGACTTTGCCTAAGGTGGTGATTGAGCCGCCTCCAAAGGTCGAACTTGGAGACTTCGCCATCCCTGTTTTTCCTTTCGCGAAGCCCCTGCGCACCGCGCCGCTGAAGATTGCCGAGACCATCCGTGCCGAGATCGGCCCCATCGACGGCATCGCTGGGATGCAAGTCGCGCCGCCCGGCTACCTGAACGTCAAGATTGATCGCGCCTGGATGGCTTCCGCGCTTGCTGCCGACCAAGAGCCGTCGGAAAGCGTTGCTGTCGGAAAAATTCTGGTCGAGCACACCAGCATCAATCCCAACAAAGCCGCCCACATCGGCCACCTGCGCAACGCTATTCTCGGGGACACGTTCGTTCGCCTGCTGCGTTACGTCGGCAGGGAAGTCGATATTCAAAACTATATCGACAACACCGGCGTGCAGGTTGCCGACGTAGTCGTGGGGTTTTTATATATCGAGAAAAAATCGCGCGCTGAAATCGAATCTCTAGCTGGCCAGCCCCGCTTCGATTACTACTGCTGGGATCTCTACTCCCGCGTTTCGCAATGGTACGAGCAAGACAAGCAAAACCTTCAAGTCCGCTCGCAGACGCTGCGCGGCATCGAGGATGCCACCAGCGAAACTGCTGCGATTGCCGAACTCATCTCAACGGCCGTCATCCGCCGCCATCTCGAAACCATGGACCGCCTCGACATCGAATACGATTTTCTTCCCCGAGAAAGCGAAATCCTGCACTTGCACTTCTGGGACGCGGCTTTTGCCAAACTGAAAGATGCAGGCGTACTCACTTTCGAGAATGAAGGCAAGAACAAAGGCTGTTGGGTGATGCGCCGCGCGGGAACGAGCGCAACCACTGAGGGCACTGCGAACGCAGAGCAACCTGAGCAAAGTTTTGATCGTATTTCCGAGGAAGATCAGAAAGTCATCGTCCGCTCGAACGGCACGGTTGGCTATGTCGGAAAAGACATTGCCTACCACATGTGGAAGTTCGGTTTGCTGGGTCGCGATTTCGCGTATCGCAAGTTCTACCGCTATCCCAACCAGCACGAATGTTGGATTTCTGCGATGCAAGGCGAAAAAGATCACCCCCACTTCGGGGATGTCTCCGAAATTTATAACGTGATCGACGCCCGCCAGTCCGAAGCGCAAAACACGGTAATCGAAGCCCTGCGCGGGCTCGGTCATAACGAAGCTGCCGACCACTACACGCATTTTTCTTATGAGATGGTCGCGCTGACTCCACGCTGCGCCGCTGAACTCGGGTACACGCTCAGTGAAGAAGACAAGACGCGCTCCTACATTGAGGTCTCAGGCCGTAAGGGTTTCGGCGTGAAAGCCGACGATCTGCTCGACCAGTTGATCGCCTCGGCCAAGAATGAAGTCGATTCGCGCCATCCACAACTCACCGCGGCCGAGCGTCTCTCGATCGCTACGCAAATCGCCATCGGCGCTTTGCGCTACTTCATGCTGAAGTTCACCAAGCAATCGGTAATCGCCTTCGACTTCAAGGAAGCGCTCAGTTTCGAGGGCGAAACCGGGCCTTACGCGCAGTACGCCGTAGTCCGCGCCACCAGCATCTTCAAGAAAGCCGAGATCGATCCCAACAATTTCTGTAGAGACATTGCCAGCAATGTCTTAGCCGGGGATCTCGCGAGATTCCTGACTGGTGACAACGCGGATGAATTCTGGGAGCTGTGGCAAGCCTCGGCGAAAACTTCCTACATCGTGGACCAATGCATCTCAACCACCGAGCCGGCCTACCTTGCCAAGCATGCCTTTCAATTAGCCCAGCTTTTCAATACGTTCTACCATCGCCATCCCATACTCAGCGAGACTGATCAGAAACGAAGACAGTTTTTACTGGCTACGGTGGCCGTGGTCCGCCGCGAACTGATTCGAACTCTGGCCGTCATGGGCATCTCCGTGCCGCCAGTCATGTAAAATTCCGCAAGTGTGGTGGGGACGTATTCCGTCCGCGAGATCTCATCAAAGCAGAAATGTCAGAGCCCGCCAACCCGCCCGCAACTCGCCGCCCCTGGCTGGGCATCATCGTCCGGTGCTTACTCATTGTTGTCATCCTGCTCGCAACTGCGGGATTTCTCTACGAAAATATCTCGGAGGCCCGCGACCGGCGCTTCAATGCCATGCCCGGCCGCCTGGTCGACGTGGGCGGCTTTAGGATGCACATCGACTGCACGGGGCAGGGAAGTCCAGTCGCGGTTCTCGACGCCGGACTCGGCGACAGTTACATCTCGTGGCGAAAAGTGCAACCCGAGATTGCGAAGATCACGCGCGTCTGTTCCTATGATCGCGCGGGCCTCGGCTACAGCGGTTCCAGTTCCCGCGGCCGCACTAGCAAAGTTATCGCCGAAGAGCTGCACACGCTTCTGCAGAACGCCGGCATCGTCGGCCCCGTTATCCTCGTCGGCCATTCCATGGGCGGATACGACGTGCGCCTCTTTGCCAGCCTCTACCGCGACCAGGTTGCCGGCATGGTGCTGGTCGATGCGTCGCATCCCGAGCAGCAAAAACGTTTTCCGGCGGCGTTGAATGATCTGGATGCAGGCTGGATTCGCGAAGAAGAGTTTTTGGAATTCAGCACACCCTTCGGAATCCCTCGGCTGCTGGGTTTTTGCGGCCATGACGTCGAAGTCCGTGCCGCCGAATGCAACTTTCACAGCGTGCAAGAGGGAGTCGCGGAATTAAAAGCAGTTCCCGAAAGCGCAGCTCAAGCCGCGACCACAGGCTCCCTCGGCGATATGCCTCTCGCGGTTCTGTCTCACGATCCCAACACGCCTCAGCCTGATCTTCCAGAAGATCTGGTCAAGCCCACGAATGACGCATGGCAACAGATGCAGACGGAGTTAGCGCACCTTTCGACCCGCGGCACACAAGTGGTCGCAAAAAACAGTGGGCATTACATTCAACTCGACCGTCCCGACGTGGTGATTGAAGGTGTCCGCAACGTTGTAGACCAGGCACGCCAAATCTCTGCCCCGATCCCTGAGCCTTGATCTCGATTTGTTGTCTACGCGAACAACTCACGATCAGCGAATCAACAATCCAATCATTCCCTAAACCTGCTAATGTGAGTTTTTTCCTAACCAGCTCCGCCTGTTCTGCTCAGGAGGATGAAAATGTTCTTGCTCCACGATTGCCGCCATGGCAACGCAATATTTACCTTCTTTTTCCTGCTGGCGTTGTCCAGCACTCTGATCTCAGCGCAAGACCAGCAACCAGATCAGTCGCAATCCCAGCAGCCCGCTTCGTCTCAGCCCGCGCACCGTCCGCGCGTCGGTCTCGCGCTCAGCGGCGGCGGCGCCCTCGGCCTGGCTGAAATCGGTGTGCTCCAGTGGTTAGAGGAGAGACACATTCCGGTGGACCGGGTTGCTGGCACCAGCATGGGCAGCATCATTGCCGCGATGTACGCCTCAGGCATGTCGCCCGCGGAAATTCAAAAGTTTGCCGAAAGCATTGATTGGTTCGAGGCCATGCTTCCCGAACCTACGTATTCAGAACTCTCCTACCGCCGCAAGCAGGATCGCCGCAACTACCAGATCGACGCCGCACTCGGCTTGAAACACGGACTGAAGGGCCCGAACGGTTTCAACCCCGGTCACGGCATCGGCCTGTTGCTTGATCGCATCGCCTTCCCGGAGTCAGGCATCTCCAGTTTCGACGACCTGCCAATTCCTTTCCGCTGCGTGGCAACCGATATGCTGAGCGGAGACCGCGTGGTGCTGCGCGACGGAAGTTTGGCGGGGGCCGTGCGCGCCAGCATGGCCATTCCCGGAGTTTTCACGCCAGTGGAAATCAATGGCCGCGTACTGGCGGATGGCGGAATGGTGGAAAACATTCCAGTTGAAACGGTTCGTGAGATGGACGCGGACGTCGTCATCGCGGTCGATCTCAGCGTGCCGCTCGGTGGACGCGGGCAACTGGAAACCTTGAGCGGCGTTCTTTCCCACGCGCTCAGTGTCACCATCCTGCAGAACGAGCGGCGCTCCCTGGCTCAGGCCAGCGCCGTGATAACTGTGGAAACCGGCAGTTTCTCCGCCACCGAATATGACCGCATCCCAGATCTCATTCACCTCGGATACCAGAGCGCCGCGGATCAGGCGGCCGCGCTGCTAGCCTACGCTGTTCAAGATGAATCTGATTGGCAGCAGTACCTCGCCACGCGCGAAGCGCGCAGGCGCGTCCCGCCGAAAAAAGTGCAAGCCGTGGAAGTGGGCGGCGGAGACTCTGACCAGGACAGCAGGATTAAACAGCGTTTGAAATCGGCCACCGCAGGCGCGCTCGATCTGCCGAAAGTCGAAACCCAACTCACGCGCATCGCCGGAGAAGGCCAGTTCGATCGTCTCGGCTACGAAGGCTTCACCCAGGACGGCGTGCCCGCGCTTCGAGTCACAGCCCACGAGAAAACCTACGGACCACCGTTTGTGGATTTGGCGATCAACGTTGAGGGCTCCGGCGTAGCCGCCTTCGATTTTTCCGCCGGAACTCGCGTGACGTTTATGGATGTCGAACACCATGGCGGCGAATGGCGCAACGACCTGCTGCTCGGCTCCAGCAACCTGGCCGCTACTGAGTTCTACCAGCCGCTCGGCAATACGCATCTCTTCGTCGCTCCCTATGCCTTCGCTTCGAAGCTGCCACGGAACGCGTTCACCGGGCAAACCCGTATCGCAGTTTTCGGAGACGAACGCGCCGGCGGTGGTTTCGATATTGGCTATAACGGCGGACGCCGCAGCGAATTCCGCATCGGTTATGAAATCTTCAGCGGGAAACTCGCGCCTCTGATCGGCAGCGCCGGACTACCTTCTGTTAGCGGCAGCACTGGCGAATTTCGCGCTCGCTATGTGTGGGATGGTCAGGATAGTCCCGCGATTCCGAGCCGTGGAACCCGCATCACGGCTGCTCTTTCGCGCGTGCTGCAGAGTCCGGGATTGGTCCATCCCATCGGACAGCTCGATGTGCAGACCTCTACTTTCATCCCCACGGGACCAAAGACTTCCCTCTTTTTTGTCGCTTCGGGCGGAACAACTTTTCGCGGCGACGCAGGTCCGTTTCAGCAATTTGATCTCGGCGGAGCCTTTCGCCTCGGCGCCTATCTTTCCCAGGAATTTGTAGGCAACCACTACGCATATTCGTCTTTGGGATTTCGCCGCGAATTTTACCGCTTGCCCCAACTCGTCGGAGGAAAAATTTACTGGGGCGGATGGTATGAGGCGGGGAGCGCGTTCAACGATCCAGGTTCGGTCGCTGTCCGCGGCAGTTTTAATCTCGGTGTGATTGCCGACACTTTCGTCGGCCCCATCGCTTTGGCTGGCAGTGTGAGCCCCACCGGGCAGTCGCGAGTAAACTTTTCCATCGGGCGCCTGTTCTAAAATTGGTTTCTGGATTGGACTGATACTGCAGGCACCGATATGGGAAACTAAGATCTCAAGGCCCTGAAGGTTTCTCGGCTGGAGATCACGCCGCTGGAGGTCACGCTGAATGTGCAGAAATATTAAGACTCTTTTCAACTTCGAGCCGCCGGTCAATGCGGATGAAATTCGGGCTGCTTCGCTGCAGTTTGTGAGAAAGATCACCGGCTTTAACAAGCCATCGAAAGCTAACGAGGCGTCATTCCTGGCCGCAGTGGACGAAGTGGCTGCGATCTCCGCTCGGCTTCTCCATTCCCTGGAGACGAGCGCTCCGCCCCGGAATCGAGACGAAGAGGCCGCGAAGGCGAAGGCTCGCGCGGTTGTGAGATTCGGAGATTGAATCCGAATATATTTGGAAGCATCTCCCCGTTTGTCGACCGTATTAGTCGGCCCTCGGAAGACATTCTCACCGTTTATGACGCTCGCGGCTGGCCCCGGAATCAATTTCTCTGGCGCATGAGGGGTCGCAGTGGATTGCAGCCGAGTGAAACTCCGCTAATTACAAACTTGGAAAAAGCTTTCGAGCAGACAAAGCCGAAATAGGAACTCGGCCGCAGTTCCGGCTAGCTCTTCCTTCCGGCAATCATCAAACCCGCGCCAACGACAACCAGAACAATGCTTACGGCCGGCGCGACCTTCTCGTCATCGTGGGTTGTAATGCCCACATGCGCATCGCCCAGGGTGACGCCGTGGTGCTCCGAATGCGGAACAGGCACGAAGAATGACAGGATTCCCAGCACCACCAACACAACTCCAGCCAGCATCAAAGCCTTCATATCAACCACCTCCCGAATGATTGTTCACGGAGTTGCGGATGACCACGGACTTTCTTGCGATCGGTTCTTCCGCACGATCCGTGCAAATCCCTGGCAATTTTGGTCTAGCTTGCGAAACTCTTTACGAACTCAACCAGGCTACGCAGAGCGATTCCCGAGGGGCCCTTGGCGATCCATGGCTTCTGATCTTCCATCCAGGCGGTGCCGGCGATGTCGAGATGAATCCACGGAGTGTCTTCGGCGAACTCTTTCAGAAACATCGCTGCATTAATCGCGCCGCCCCAGCGTCCGCCGGAGTTGACGATGTCGGCGATGGTTGACTTGATGTTTTCCTTGTATTCATCGTCGAGCGGCAACCGCCACATTTTTTCACCGGCCTCGGCATTCGCTTTGTGAAAGCGCTCATACATTGCGTCATCGTTGGCGAAGATGCCCGCGTTGGCATGGCCGAGTGCAACCACGACTGCGCCGGTCAGGGTGGCCGCGTCCACCAGATGAGTGCAGCCCAGCTGGCGCGCATAGAAGAGACCGTCCGCTAGAACGAGGCGTCCTTCAGCGTCGGTGTTAATGATCTCAATACTTTTGCCCGACATGGCAATCTGCACGTCGCCCGGCTTCTGCGCTTTGCCGGAGGGCATATTTTCCGTGGCACACACAATGCCAATCACTTTGACTTTCGGTTTCAATAGCGCGATGGCGCGCATGGCGCCGATCATGGTCGCGCCCCCGGCCATGTCGTATTTCATTTTCTCCATGCCATCGGCCGGTTTTATTGAGATGCCGCCAGTGTCGAAGGTGATTCCTTTGCCAACAAGGCCTAAGACCGGCTTCCCCGGCGCGCCGGAGGGTTCGTATTTCATTACGATCAGCGCGGGAGGTTCGTCGGAACCTTGCGCCACGCTCCAGAACGCTCCCATTTTCAGTTCTTTGATCTTGTCCGCTCCGTAGACTTCACATTGCAAACCGACTTCCTGACACATTTTCTTTGCGCGATCCCCCAGAATGGTCGGAGTCATTCGGTTGGAAGGCTCATTCACCAGGTCACGCGTGAAATTCTGCGACTCGCCGATGACTTGCGCTTCGTTCGCCGCCTTTTCCAGCGCAGCTTGATCTGAGTTGCCGCTGGCGACGATGGTGAGTGCATCAATCTTCTGGTCCTTGCGGTCGCTGCGATAATAATCGGGATCGAAGTTGCCAACCAGCGCGCCCTCCACAATGGCCCTCACCGCCTCTTCTGCCGGAATGCCGGATGGAGCGATGAAAGCTAAGCCGCGGATTCCTCGCGCCTTCAGGGTGCGCACTGCGGTTCCGGCAATGCGGCGCAGATCGTAGCTGGAGAACTTTTTTGCGGCGCCCCCGCTGATCAGCAACAGGCGCTTCGCTCTTATTCCGGCAGGCTTGTGCAGCAAGTTGGTTTCGAACGGTCTACCGCTGACTTCGCCGCTCGCAAACAGCTCCGCAGTGACAGACTGTAAGGCAGAATCGCCGGCGGCAAGTTTAATTTGAGGTTTGGAGTCTTTGTTCTTTTCTGTTTGGTCAGGATCGGCATGGTTGAGCGCAACCGCAACTAGCGCTTCGGTTTCGAGTTCAGCGGGCGTGGAGAAGGAGATTGTCGTTTTCATGATTTCGTATGAAGTCTTGGCGCAACTCCAGTATCGTCGGCAAACAGGGAAGAGCGCAAGAGCCACGCCTGGCCCTTCGGATGTTGCGTGGATGTATGGTCATTCGCGGTCGTCGTTGGCGGAGCCATCGTCTGAACCCGCAGATCAGCCCCGACTACTCGACTCTCAGATGTGTAGTGCGCGGAAGGATCAAGACGAGGATCAAGACGACAAAGCGCTGGGGAAACGAGTCTGAAAGTCAAGCAGGCCAACCCACTCCGGGGCAATCCTGATGCGGACCATACTTGAAATCAGGGAACTCAGATGTTTCACCCAGGCTTCGCCCTGTTCGGGTCCGAAGTAGCGCTCAGCGGCAGTTGCGTATTCGGGCACAATTCCATCGACGTTCTCCAGTCGCGCCGTACCGCGAACCAGCAGCACCTTGTGAGGAAAGACATTGTCATCGATGGTGAAGGATACTTTGGGATTCTTTCTGAGCGCTTTCAATTTCGGCGCCTTGGGCGGGGTCGCCATGACAAACTCACTTCCATTCCAGTGAAACCAGATGGGAATTACCCGCGGCGTTCCATCGGTCCAAATGTAGGCGAGGCGGGCAGGGATCTTAGAGCGCAACAATTCCTGCGAGGCTGGATGCTGAAGTAGTTCGAGGTCTCCTTGACGAACTGGTTCCATAAATGTGCTCCTGTTATCGGAGTGACTCGTCAGTCCAACTTACCGAAGTCCAGCTCGGAAAAGTCGAGTTGAGTTGGGATTGTGCGCTTGCCCTTCGCAAGAGGTCAAGGGTCTTCGGGGAGCTCCCGCCGAACAGTGCCGTATCATCTTTGTCCAAGGCTGTCGGATGGCGGCATTCGACTACGTGCGGTATATTCAATTCCACATCGAAAACCGAGGTTTGTTCATGAAGATGCGGTGGATGATTGTGTTTCTGCCGGTGGTTACGGTGGTGGTGATTTCCCTGGCCGTAAAGGAACACGCGGCGAGAGCTGCTTCTCCGCAGGCCGCGCCCGCAATTTCAGCGCCGCATTCTGCCAGCATTACTCCCGCCTCAGTCAGTGCTGGTGCGCTCGCCATCCCGGATACGACCTCGGCAATTAATTCGCCGACTCCCATGTCGCAGCGCGTCGTCCATTACCAGATCGATGCGCGTTACAACGCGACAAACCATACGGTCGATGCCACCGAGGTGCTCACCTATCACAACTTGACGGGGCAGATGCTCGACCATTTTCCATTTCACCTTTATCAAAATGCATTTCAGCCGAAAGCCACATGGGTGCGCGAGGCCAAAATCGTTGGCAGCCGCGATACTACTTACGAGAAGTGGGAAGACAAGGAATACGGCTCGGAAGACATTAAGAGCCTCGAAGTTGTAGGACAAGGCGACCTGACCGCGCAGCTGCAGTACATCCAGCCCGATGACGGAAATAAGGATGACAAAACTGTGGTGGACTTGCGTCTCGCCAAGCCTGTTCCTCAGGGCGCATACGTGCAGTTCAAGATTGCGTTTCAGACGAAATTCCCCGAGACCGAGGCGCGTTCGGGATGGAAGCGCGATTTCGTGCTGGGCGGGCAATGGTTCCCCAAAGTCGGCGTGTGGTGGCACGGAGCTTGGAACTGTCACCAGTATCACGCCATGACCGAGTTTTTCGCAGACTTCGGAGTGTATGACGTGAAGCTGACGGTGCCGCAGTTTGAGGTGATGGGCGCCAGCGGAATTAAGGTCAGCGAAGTGAACAATTCCGACAGCACGAAGACCCTGACCTATCACGGCGATGACATTCATGATTTTGCCTGGACGGCCAGCCCGCGCTACAAGGTGAAGGAAGACGGCGTGTATCAGGGGCAGATGGGCCCGGTGAGCATGCGGATTTTAATGCAGCCGGCGCACTGGAGCCAGGTGGAGCGTCACGAAAAAATCCTGCGGGAATCGCTGGATCATTTCGAGCGCTGGTACGGCCCGTATCCATACAAGACGATTACATTGGTCGATCCCGAGCCGGATTCCGCGGCAGGCGGCATGGAATATCCCACGTTCATTACCGGCGATTCGAGTTGGTTCATGCCGAAGGGAGCGTATCTGCCGGAAATCGTCATCGAACACGAGTTCGGTCATCAGTACTGGTACGGCATGGTCGCGACCAACGAATTTGAAGATGCCTGGATGGATGAGGGCATTAACAGTTATACCGAGGTGAAAGTCCTCGATTCAATTTTAGGCAAGAACACTTCCGTTATGAATCTGGCCGGTGCGACTGTAGGCGAGCGGGAAGTGCAACGAGGCGACTACGCGCCGGTGGCTGATCTCGATCCCATAGCGCAAAAAGCTTACGACTATTACAGCGGCAATTCCTACGGAGGAATTACCTACGGCAAGACAGCGAGTGTGCTGCTTACCTTGGAAGGAATCATCGGCGAAGATACGATGGCGAAGGCAATGCATGTTTACTTCATGAAGTATCGCTTCACTCATCCCGAGAAAGAAGATTTTCTGAAGACAATTGAGCAGGTTTCCGGAAAAAACTTGCGCTGGTATTTCAACCAAGCCGTCTACGGCGCTCCGGTGATGGATTACAAAGTGCTCAAGATCGAATCTTTTCCGGTGAACTGGTACGAAGAGAAAAAGGGGAGCGCGCACCGCGACGAGAAGAATACTGTGTACCGTTCCTACGTTTGGTTGCAGCGCAAAGAAGATTTCGTAATGCCGGTCGAAGTCGAGATCAAATTCGACAATGGCGAAGCGGTTCGCGAGCACTGGGATGGGGCGAGCCGCTGGACCAAATTCACCTACGAGAAGAAGGCTAAGGTTGAATCGGCGGAGATTGATCCAGACCACAAGGTTCAGATCGATCGCGACGACTTCAACAACAGCTATACCGACGAACCCAACGCAAAGCCCGCCCGCAAAATCGAAAATTACTGGATGTTCTTATCCCAGTGGGTGGCGCAGGCGCTGGCGTGGTGGGCGGTGTAAGGCAGCGTGGCCGAGTTTAGCGGCGCGGAAACAGTAAGGACCAAGTCAGGAATCGAGATCGAGGCTGAGACGAAATGGCGCAGAATCAAGGTTTGCTGAGCAGCGGCTGGAGCAGGATGGCGCACAACAAGCGCTATATCATTTGGTTCTATCTTCTGAATGTGATGCTGGCATGGTTCGGCGCCGGTGCATTTAACAACCAGGTACACTCGATTCTCGATCACAGCCTGCGCGCGGATTATCTTCTACACGGCTTTCATCTCGTTACACTCATCGAAATGTTTGCCCGGCCCGAATTTGGTCCGACCATGGCTTCGGCGGCGCCGGCCATGCATTTCGCCTTCTTGTTCTTTCTCTTGACCGCGCTGTTCGTGCCGGGAGTGCTGCAGGGCTACGCCGCAACCTACCGGCTGCCCCGCGATGAATTTTTCCGCGCGTGCGGGCGAAACCTGTGGCGCTTCGTGCGGCTGTTGATTATGGCGGCCATTGTGATGGGTGTCGTGGCCGGTGCATTGTTTGGCCTGCAAGGCGCGCTGCAGAAAAAAGCTGCGGAAAGCACCAACGAGTTGCTACGGCCCGAGGTTCGATTTGCCGGGTTGCTGGTGATCTTTTTGATCATGACGGTGCTCCGCATCTGGTTTGATCTCGCTCAGGCCGACGTTGTTCTGGGCGATCAACCCGCCGTCCGCAAATCGATTGCTGTCAGTTTCCGGCACATGCGCAGGAACCTTGGATCGCTATTCGGTAGCTATCTAGTGACCACATTCGTGGCAGCAATCGTGTTGGTAGTTGGGATCTTCGTTTGGATAAAACTTGTTTCACCTGCAAGTTTGCTGGGTGCCGTCCTGGTGAGCCAGTTGACGCTTCTGTTGCTGCTGATTCCGCGCTTCTGGCAACGCGGTATAGCCGTCTCTTACTACCTGCGAGACATGGTGGAACCGATCCCGGTGGTGCCGTTTACGCCCGCGCCAGTGGCCGAACCCGTAGTGAGGGAACCGATTTCGCCGCCGGTGATTCTTGTTCCTCCGCCAGAACCGCTAGGGTCGTAAAAACTTCTGGCGTGCGGATCGCATCAGGGTTACAAAACGACAATCGTGATTCCCTGATTGCGGCGGCCGAGGTCGGGGTCGCCCTTTAATTCGGCGTGCGACTGCATGAGTTTCCATGTGGCCTCATCGGACTTGGCCCAGTTCTCACCGAAGATGCAGGCGCGAATGCGGCCGTTCTGAGCCATCTCCACCAGACGTTTTTGCACGGCGATGCGAATGTCGCCGCCCGCGCCAGTTGAGCCGTAGCCGTGGACTAACTTCAGCAGCTTTGCTTTTTCCTGGCGTGCGATAGCCAGTTCGCGCTCAAGGCGCTGCAGGGCTTCGTGGATCTGGGGCATGTCGGACTTGAGGTTTACGGTTTTCATCGCTGTGGATTCCGACCGGAAAATAAAGTTCGGGGCGTTCGTCACGGTAGGCGTTTGATCGCTCGCTCGTACGCTGAGAATCGGGTATCCCCCCTCCCCCTCTATCCGAGGAATCATCACGTTAGCACGATAATTCCGCGCAAAATCCGGATGTCAAAGAACTTAGATACTAAAATCCGTGAAACAAGGGACTTAGGTGTGCGACGAGTGGGCTTGTGCCGACCGTCACGGCCTCGACCATGATTGCGCATGTGATGGGGTGGGGACAAGGTTAAATGTCACAGCCGGCTTGTGGAAATTTTTTACTTCGGTTTTGAGTCCGACGTTTTCAGATCGCTGCCTGAACGAGGCATTGTGTCGGAAGAAGTAATTCAGGTCCAATCCCAGTCCCTGGATCGTGTCCCTTCCGCCGAGGTCTTCCACAACTCTTGAAGCATGTACTTGTGGAGTCTTGGAACACCTACCTGGGAACGTGGTTTATGTGAATGTTCAGTCTCATGACATCCTTTGCAAAGTGTTGTGGGGTGTTCTGGGACATCCTTTACCCTCCCTCGTTTCGCGAATCTTAACGGTCAGCCGCCGGAAGAAAAAACTTTTACAACTGCTTGACCCGCGTGTGACAAGCGCTCGATTCCCCGCACGCTAGCCTAATCCAGCATTCACTAAAACCATGCGCGGGACTAGGTTTGCGGCCCCGCCCGTCAACTGGAGAACGAATCGTGAACGAACGGAAAATCTTCCCCGCCGCGGCTGCGAAAAAGCTGCCGATGCTTCAAGAGCGGGTGCATCGTATCAAAAAGGGAATGGCTGTTTCCTGCTGTGCTGTCCTCTTCCTGTTGCTAAATTTTTCCCTTAACCTGGGGACAGCATCGGCCCAGGCGCCGCTGCCTCTCGGTTCCATCTCAGGAATCACGCAACTCCCTTCCTGCCCCACGGGATACCTTCCGGCCGCAAGCTGTTTTGCGGCGACGGTGAGCTGCCCGAACACGCTGGACATACAGGTCGTCTACGGACTCACTAATCCCGAGGGGGTTCCGCGGGGCATGATCGCGTTGTTCAGCGGCGGGGGCGGCACGCAGCCCTATGGCGGCGGGAGTCCCGGACAAAACTACAGTGACACCTACCTGCAGGCCGGCTATCAAATCGTGCAGTCCTCCTGGGAGACCGACTGGGAAGATACCAGCATTAGCGGCGGCAGGAACGTGAGGACTGCCGCCTGCCGTCCGGCGACGCTCTTGAATTTTTTCCACCAGACCTTCTATCAGGGTAACGGCGGCATGTGCGCGCAGGGTACCAGTGGTGGATCCGCCGCGGTGGCTTACAGCCTGAGCTGGTATGGCAGCTCGAGCTATCTTGACAAGGTGGAACTGCTCTCCGGCCCCGTATTCGGCGACATCGACGCGGGCTGCGCGGTGCCGAATGCTCCTCCTGTGACGGTGTGTCCCGCCGGCCAGTTTGGCTGCGAGGGCGAGCCGTGGGTTGACAAGCCGCAGTACGTGCTGGGAGCGCAGATTGGGGTCGGGAGGTGGACCGGACACGCGTGTCAGCAGGGCACGACGCCGGCCGCAACCAATAGCAGTTGGAAGGCGATGAGCATCGTCGACGGCATCAATGGTGGTAGCTTCTTTTATCCGCGGACGGCAATGGCCGGATGGCTGTGCAGCAACGGAGTGAATAATACCGCTGCCCAAGGGGAGTCTTTCTACCGGAATTTTAGCACTCGTGAGCAGACGGCGGAGTACTCCGTAAACCGCGTCGATGGTTGCTCTGGAGCGGAAGGCGTCGATACCGGCACCACGGCATCAGGCCGAAATGGCTTCGTCGCCATCTTCTCCGACATGAACGATTCCGTGGCGGGCTGCATCAAGCGGCACTGAGGCTAATGTAACTCTGGATTCCATCGGCGGGCGAGGACGCCCTCCGGACAGCCGAGCCGGACGGAGGCGCTACTCGACTACTTCTTCCGGCCTCTTACAGCATCTCTGGCTTCTTTGTCCGCCGTGCGGTGGTTGTTTTCGCGTTTATCCCAGAGCTGTTTGCCTTTGGCTAGTTCGACCTTCACTTTGCCGTTCTTGAAGTGCATCCTCACGGGGATGAGCGTCAGTCCTTTTGCTGCGTCTTGCGGATCAGTTTGCGGATTTCTTCTTTGTGCATTACGGCTTGCGGGCGCGCAGCGGAGCTGACCCGAGTGGGCAGCCGTTCAGATTCGTTGTCCTGCGCGAAAAATCGCCATAACGCTCATTGACCCATCAGGTGTATATTTTCCTGCGATTGGCCCCGCACCTCAGTCGTGGAGAGAGTTCTGGCAACAGTTGCTGATCGTCATGGTGCTTTTGGTTGTCGCCTACGGAATTGTTTCTCTAGTCAAAATGAGGTGATGGCACGGAGGATCGGCATCCACTCTGCCCAACCGTAACTGTTGAAACATCCCCATGTCACTCACAATTACAGGACAACCTCTAAATCCTTCTCATCCGAGGCGTGCTTCACCCCTATACTGAGGAAATTGGGATTGAGATTGCATGCCTTTCCGGTCCCGACCCGCTCTAGAGGACTTCATGGCCGCGCTAATTGATGCGATTGACGTCAAACGCAAGACGTTGTTTGAGCTTGAAAACACTCCTTTCTGCTGCCTGGAAGCAGACGTAAACACTCCGACCGCCCGTGGCGGCCAAACCCTGGTGCGCCTGAAGATGCGCAACCTCCTGACGAATGCGGTCTTTGAGAAGACATTCAAGGCAAGCGACAAATTCAAGGAGCCGGACCTGCAGTCGGTGCAGGCTTCCTATCTGTATAGCGATGGAGATGGTTCTCATTTTCTGGACCAGGAAAGCTACGAGACCGTCACCCTTAACGACGAGATGGTCGGGGACGCATTGGACTTCCTGATCGAAGGCGCGTTGATTGAGCTGCGCAAATACAACGGCAATCCGATTGGGTTAGAGCTGCCCATATTCGTTGAGCTGGACGTTGCCTACACTGAGCCCGCGGTTCGGGGCGACTCTTCTGGCGGCGGGACCAAGACTGCTCGCCTCGAGACGGGCCTGGAAATCCGCGTTCCCCTCTTCATCAAAGAGGGCGAAAAGGTGAAAGTGTCCACGGAGACCCGGGAGTTTGCGGGGAGGGCATGAGTGGGTGCAGATCCTTCGAGAACTATGGCACGGCTGGCAAGGACTAAGGATCGGAGGCCGGGCTTAGCCGACCTGAGGGATTCTTAGTTGGGAAAGTTCCGCAAGGCAGGTGCACAAGCTCTTGATTTGTATATACGAATATGCTACATTGTATATATAGAAAAGAGAGGCGCCATGGCTATAACTATGACATCGATCCGGCTTGATACGGATTTGGCCGACGAAGCTGTGAGAGTGCTCAAGGCGAAATCCCGCACGGATGCGGTTCACATCGCTCTGCGCGAAATCGTTGGGCTGAAGCGCTTCAAAGCTCTGATGAAGAAGAACTCCGGTAAACTCAAGTTTTCCGGGCTCGATGAGTGAAATCGTTATTTTCGACACGTCCGTGCTGGTGGATGAGGCTCGCACAGGTCACCACCGAAAGAAGATCGAATCCGTTGATGGCGTGATTCGCATGTCGTCGGTGGTCCTCGCGGAATTGCTGCGCGGCGTAGCGGGACCAACGGAATACAAATTCCTTAGCGGTTTGGCGAGAAACCAGCCGATCTTAACTCCGACAGAGAAGAATTGGCTGGAGTCTGGCGAGATACTGGCTAGAATCCGCGCCGATCACGGCTTTCAGCCGCACAAACTGCGTCACCTGCATTTCGATGTCCTCATCGCCTTGACCGCCCGCTCCCACGGAGCCCGTCTCATCACGACGAACCGGGCAGATTTTGAGCTAATCAGTCGGTACCGCCAGATCAAGCTTGAGGTTTGGTGAGCGGGCTACGTTCCGTGTTTCCAAAGAGGATCGAGAGCATCTCGCTGTCGGAACAGCGGGTCGGGACGCCGGCGCCACGAAATCGCTACTTCTTCCGGCCCCGGATGGCTTCTCTCGCTTCTTTGTCTGCGGTGCGGCGACGTTCGGTTTCGCGTTTATCCCAGAGTTGTTTGCCTTTGGCCAGGGCCAGTTCGACTTTTACTTTGCCGTTCTTGAAGTACATGCGGACCGGGATCAGGGTTAGTCCCTTTTGCTGTGTTTTGCCGATCAGCTTGCGGATTTCTTCTTTGTGCATGAGCAGCTTGCGAGTGCGCAGGGGGGCGTGGTTGTTCATGTTGCCGTGTTCGTAGGGGCCGATGTGGGCGTTGAGGAGCCAGAGTTCGCCGTCCTTGACCAGGCCGTAGGAATCTTTGAGGTTGGCGAGGCCGCCGCGGACTGATTTGGCCTCGGTTCCGGTTAGGACAACGCCGCACTCAAATTTTTCCAGCAAGAAGTAGTTATGGGAAGCGATCCTATTAACGGCGGCATCGCGCTGGCCGCTGGCGGTGGGCTCGCGCTTTGGCGCTTTCTCCGGGGTGGGCTTGGTTTGGTGTGAGGCTTGGCGAGGCATGGATTCGAGTTCAATCTTAACAGTGGGCTTCCGGCTTCGGCTACCGGGCTTCGGTGGGGTCTCCGAAGCAGGGTTAACAGCTCAAGAAAGGATCAATTGCACAAGTTCCTGATCATGTTGCTGGGTTGCGTTTGTCTCGGGTTTGGGCAGCAGACTACGCCGCCGGAATGCAAACCGGAGACCTATCTCGGTGTGACTGGCTGTTACCCAACTGCCCAAGGTGAATGTCCCAGGGGTTATCACAAACAGTGGGTACGTCCAAAGAATCCCATGATGAAGGCCCCCTGCCGAAACGTGTGCGTGGCCGATGGCGCTCCCGAGCAGAAGATCAAGCCAAAGCCGGGACCAGAGACGCAGCCGCCCGGGGCATAACCGTGGCATGGGTTCGGAACTCGCGATATTTAGCAAAAAGTGGTTTGCCGACGCCCGGTAGCCGAAGCCCGAAGACTACTGGGACTAAGACTAAAGAGTGTAACTCCCACAGGCGCAATCACATGGGAGGGAAGAGAAGGCGATGCTATAATCGCAGCAAAAGAGCTCCTTTTTTCCGTCGAGTGGATTCCCAGTTCCCTGGCCGTTGGGGTGCGGACTGCTTGTCCGGCAAAGATTGTCCGGCGAAGACTTTGAAGACGAGGACTTACGAATGAGACGTCTGAAGCCCGCGGCAGTAGTACTGCTGATCGTGCTTGCAATTTTGCCTGCCATTGCCGATAAGGCCAAAAGTATCTACGAGAAAGGTCAGGACGCCGAGGCTCGGCAGAATTTCGAGCTGGCCTATGACCTTTATAAGCAGGCTTACGACCTGAAACCGAAAGACTTGCGCTACCGCACGTCGTTTGAGCGGATGCGTTCGAAAGCGGCGATGGTGATCGTGCATCGCGGAGTGGGGCTGCGCGATCAGGGCAAGCTGCAGGAGGCGCTGGCGGAATTTCAAAAGGCAGCGCAGATCGATCCATCGCTTTTCAGCGCACAGCAGGAGTTGAAGCGAACGCTGCAGATGATTAACGACGCCACCAACCCGCAGCCCCAGGCCGCAGGTCCGCCCAGTGGTCTGGAGCGGAGGATCAGGGAAGCGGGAGGACCGGTTGAACTTGCTCCCATCTCGAATATTCCGATCACGGTAAAGCTTACAGAAGATTCCAAGGTTATTTATCAGACGATTGGACAGTTGGCGGGGATCAACGTGTTGTTTGATCCGGATTACACTTCGCGGCGCATCAAAGTGGAACTGAATGGAGTTACGCTGGAAGAGGCGCTGCAGATTACGGCGCTGGAATCGAAAACCTTCTGGCGGCCGGTGACGGGAAACACGCTTTTCGTGGCACAGGACAATCCAGCCAAGCGCAAGGAATTGGAACAAAGCGTCCTGAAGACTTTTTACCTTTCGAATCTTTCGCAACCTACCGAGCTGCAGGATGTGGTGAATGCGATTCGCGCCGTGCTGGATGTGCAGCGCGTGCAGCAGTTGCTCTCACAAAATGCGCTGGTGGTGCGAGGCACGCCCGATCAGATTGCGCTGGCGGAAAAGCTGGTGGACGACCTGGATAAGGTGCGTCCGGAAGTGATTGTGGACATCGCGGTGCTGCAGGTGAGCAAGGACAAATCGCGCACGCTGGGATTGAGTCCTCCCACCAGCGCTACCGTTGCTCTCCAGAGCAACATCAACACGACCACTCCTACGACCAGCACGACGGGGACGACAACCACAACCACCGGGAGCAGTACCGGCGGGTTAGAGCTGAATACTCTGGGCAATCTGAATGCCACCGATTTTCAGGTGACGATTCCCTCCGCCAACTTGTCGGCGGTGATGAGCGACAACGACACGAAGACGTTGCAGAATCCGCAAGTGCGGGCGCTCGACAATCAGAAAGCGACGTTGAAGATCGGCGAACGTGTGCCGGTAGCGACCGGATCGTTCCAGCCCGGAATCGGTGGCGTGGGCATTAACCCGCTGGTGAATACCCAGTTTCAATATCTGGACGTAGGCGTCAATATCGACGTTACGCCGCACGTGCATGCGGATCGAGAGATCACGCTGAAGATCTCGATGGAAATTTCGTCCGTGGTAAGTCAGGCGAGTATTGGCGGCATCAGCCAGCCCGTCATTGGGCAGAAGAAAATCGAGCACGAAATCCGTTTGAGGGACGGGGAGTCGAGTCTGATTGGCGGCATCTTCGACGACTCCCAGACTAAGGCGCTGAGCGGCATCCCCGGCTTAGCGCAGATTCCAATCCTAGGCTACTTTTTTGGACAGAAGACGCAGGACCATTCGCAGGACGAGACGGTGTTCGCCATCACACCGCACATTATTCGCGGCACTACTATCAGCGAAATGAACCAGCGCCCCATCGATATCGGGACGGCGAACACGATTGAGCTGCGTCACATGAGCCGGGCGGCGGCGCCAGCGGCTCCTGCGGGCCAGTCCCCTTCGATTGTGCCGATAACGCAACCTCCGGCGAGTCAGGCACCGGCGAGTCAGGCACCGGCGAATCCGGCGCCGGTGAATCAAGCTCCGAACCAATCGGCGAACCCGGCGGCGGGCGGTACGAATTTCTTGTTTGATCCCGGCCAGATCACGGCGGTGAAGGGCAACACGTTTGTGGTGAACCTGGTGATTTCTGGGGCTCAGAATGTGTATTCGGTCCCGGTGCAGATGAATTACGATCCTGCGAAATTACAACTGGTCAACATTTCCAATGGCGGATTCCTTTCGCAGGACGGGCAGGCCGTAGCCGTGGTGCACCGGGAAGACGAAACGACCGGAACCTTGCAGATCACAGCGACCCGGCCGCCAGGGGCGGGGGGAGTTTCCGGGCAAGGCACGGTGGTCACGATGACGTTTCAGGCCAAGGCCAGCGGCCAGACTCCGCTGACCATCACCAGAGGCGGAGCGCGCGATCCTGGTTTGCAATCCATCACGGTGAACGGAGCGCAGGCTTCCATCACGGTGCAATAGGATTGCGGGGCGTTTCTTTCAGTCAGAGATTTTGAGATGAACATGCAGAGATTCCGGCGCGGGCGTGGCGCGAAGCCCGAGAGCGGCTTCACGCTCCTGGAGTTGATTATCGCCACCGCCATTCTAGTTGTTCTTTCCTCAATGGCGGTTCCGCTGGCGCGGCTCACCATTCAGCGGGAAAAGGAACGCATGCTGCGAATCGACTTGTGGGAGATGCGCGATGCCATCGATCGCTACAAAGACGCGGCCGACCGCGGAGGCTTCCAGATCAAAGTGGATAGCCAGGGGTACCCCCCGGATCTGGAAACGTTGGTAAAAGGTGTCGATGTACAAGGCAAGAAAATTCGCTTCCTGCGCAAAATTCCCACCGATCCTATGAGCGGCAACACGGAGTGGGGCTTGCGCTCGATGCAGGATGATCCGGATTCCGACTCGTGGGGCGGGCAGAGCGTGTTCGACGTTTACACGAAATCGCAAGGCACGGGGCTGGATGGAACTAAGTACAAGGACTGGTAATGGCAAGACGGCATAGAACTCGGGGCGGCGCAGGGTTTACGTTGCTGGAGATGATGATCGTGATGATCGTTATAGGCATCCTGACTTCGATTGCGCTTCCGATTTATACGACTTCGCTGCGGAAGTCGCGCGAAGCCGTGCTTCGTCAGGACCTGTTC
>Ga0307478_10000310_pt1 | contig 52368 bp, 37 predicted proteins | sample atmos_gasesECM4C_2_FD_203713 | JGI IMG/M metagenome (GOLD analysis project Ga0307478, IMG submission 203713) | Hardwood forest soil microbial communities from Morgan-Monroe State Forest, Indiana, United States - atmos_gasesECM4C_05 | ecosystem: Environmental > Terrestrial > Soil > Temperate...
TTGTCATGCAAAACGGGTATACTCGCGCGATGAAAAATCTCATTGGTGGCATTCGAAGTCTCGTTTTTCTGTTTCTGGCTATGCTTTTTCTTTCTGTTCTTGCATCGGCTCTGTTTGGGCAAGATGCGGCACGGACGGTGCAGTTGCCGAACGGCAAAATGCTTGGGGACGTTCCGGGCGGGCCGCGGCCAATCAATAATCTGCCGACGGCGGTTGCTATTTCTCCCGATGGGCGATTCGCGGTACTGCTGCACAGCGGATACGGGGCTTACAGTTCGGGAGAGAAACAATCTTTATCCGTTCTAAATCTTGAAACCGATGAACTCGCGGATTTTCCGGACGACCGGCTTGGGAGCAGAGCACGGCAGACGTATTTTCTCGGGTTGGCATTCAGCCTGGACGGCAAGCACGTTTTTGCGAGCATGGCCTCGCTCACCGACCCACTTGCCAAGAAGAAGGGGAGTACGGGCAACGGGATCGCGGTCTATGGCTTTGAAAACGGGCGTATCTCGGCGGAGAGATTTATGCCTTTGGCGCCGCGCACGACAATCCCAGCGGGAAAGGCTCGACGGGATGAGTTCAAGGACGTTACGTATCCGGCGGGACTGAGTGTTGGGCAGAGCGGCGGCGAAGAAAGATTGCTCGTCGCCAGCAACAGCTCGGACGAAGCTGTTCTTCTCAATGCGAGCGACGGGAAAATCATCCACAGGTTCGATCTTTCCACGATGAAGCGCATTCCGGCTTCCCTGCCCTATACGACAGTGATGACCAAGGATGGGAAACGAGGTTTCGTTTCGCTGTGGAATGCTTCTTCGGTCGCGGAGCTTGACTTGCTGGACGGGCGCGTGGTCCGTATCATTCCGCTGCGCAAACCGGAGTCACCGCTCGCAGGAGGGTCACATCCTACGGCGGTTCTGCTGAATCGGGACAACTCACGGCTCTATGTGGCGCTGACCAACCGCGACGAAATCGCAATGGTTGATGCGGGCTCGGGAAAGGTTTTGTCTTTTTTTTCGACGAAATTGCCGGGACAGAAATATGGCGGAAGCGATCCGGAATATCTGGCGCTTTCGCCGGACGAGAAGACGCTCTTTTCCGCCGATGCAATCTCGGATTCGGTGGCTGTGTTTGAGCTTACAAAAGGAAGCGCGGGCGAGCGTGCCGAAGCCGCAGGGTTCATTCCCACGGAGTGGTACCCGACTGTTGTGGCCGCAACGGGGAAGGATTTGCTTATTGCGAGCGCGAAAGGAAAAGGTTCCGGGCCGAACCCAAAGCTGATCGGCACGACGCCTGATGGCCGTCCTCGGTATCAATACGGGCCTGCGCTCATCCACGGCTCGCTGGCGCGCATTCCGCTTGCTGATGTGATGGCAAACCTATCTGCCTATACAAAGCAGGTTGTGGATACGAATGCGCTGCGCGGCAATGGCGACCGGGTGCCTTTTGCCGGTGGCGAAAACAAAATCCATCATGTGATTTACATCATTAAGGAAAACCGGACGTACGATCAGGTATTCGGGGATATTGCCGGTGCGAATGGAGATTCATCGTTGACGATATACGGCGAAGACATCACGCCCAATCAGCACAAACTGGCGCGGCAATTCGGCGTTCTAGATAATTTCTACGACAGCGGAGAAGTTTCGGGAGACGGGCACGTGTGGTCGAATTCCGCTTCGATCTCGGACTACATCACGAAGACGTGGCCGATCGGCTATCGCGGCAAGGAGCACACGTATGACTCGGAAGGAGCTTTGCTGGGCGGCGTTTCGCTCGAAGATGAAGTTCCCGACGCCGGGGAACCGACCGGCGGTTATCTTTGGAAGGATTTTGCCAGCCACGGGGTTTCTTACCGGCACTATGGCGAGTACATCGTCAGCCGCTGGTGCAACCAAAAAAGTAACGGGGAAGAACCGGCCATGGGGCCGCCGAAGGTAGCAGGCGAGAATTGCGCGCGCGCGGTGATAAACAAAGGCGAGCCGCTTGAAAAAAATGTGGGCGATCCGCGAGGCGGGGCGAGCCCATATCCGTGGGCGATTCCGATTTTGGCAAAGAACGTGGCGAGTGAGGCGGAGTTGCGCGGGCACTTCGATCCGTTGTTTCCGGATTTTGAGGTGGCGTATCCGGACCAGTTGCGCGCCGATGAGTTTTTGAATGAGTTCAGTGGATTTGTGAATGTGCGCAACGCGGGGAAGGACACGATGCCGCAATTTATACTCTTGCGGCTGCCGAACGACCACACGGCGGGCGGCACGAAAGGCAAACCGCGTCCCGCCGCCTCTGTTGCTGACAATGATTTGGCAATCGGACGGGTTGTGGACGCGTTATCGCACAGCCCGTACTGGGAAGATACGGCGTTCCTGATTCTGGAGGACGACGCGCAGAATGGACCTGATCACGTGGATTCTCACCGAAGCATCGCGCTGGTGATCAGCAAGTACGCGCCTCTGCCCACGGGAGAGGGGAATGACGCGAAGCCGTTCGTGGATCATTCGTTTTACACGACGATCAATGTGGTGCGGACGATTGAATCGCTGCTGGGAGTACCGCCGATGAACGCGAACGATTCGCGGGCCGCAGTGATGGCGCCGCTCTTTAGCGGGACGGGGCAGCAGCCGGCGTTTACGGCCGATTTTCGCAACCGCGACAATGGTTTGATCTATGAGATGAACACGAAGGAATGGAAAGAGGGGAAAAATCTGGACTTCAGCCACGCGGACGCGGTGGATACGGCGTTGCTGAACAAGTACCTCTGGAAGGATCGCAAGGGCGATGCGCCGATGCCGGCTCCGCAGCACAACGTTTTCCCCGCGACTGCGGCGAACCAGAGTTCAAAAAAAGATTTGGACTGAGTATGCCCTTCCGGAGGTGGTCAAAAAACTTCCGCAAATGGGACCGAAGATACGCGATCCGCGAGGGATGTTGTTGACGCCTCAACAGCGAGCGCAACGTGCAGGGCAATTGCTGGCGATGGCGCTTGGGTTGGCGCTGCTGGAAAAGGGATGGAAGCTGGAAGCGCAGCCGGGAAGCTTCTTCCTGGCCAAAGGCGCGGACAGAATAAATACGTTTACGTTGATGGACGAGCTGGTGGAAGGCAAAGTATCGCCTGAGGACTGGGTGAAGATGTGTGACGAGCTTGGAATCACGGACTTGGCACTGGCTTTGCCGACTGAGAGTGGGCAGGCAGGCTCTTAGTGGGCAGTAGGGGCGGCGGCGAGTTGCGCGGATTGGGCCAGGGAGAGAAGAGATTCGGTATAGGGAGCGCGGGCTACCCCACGTTCGGTGAAGATGGCGGCGATGTAGCGAGCGGGGGTGACGTCAAAAGCGGGGTGCGCGGCGTGAACGTCGGGCGCAATGCGAACACCTTGCAGATGGGTGACTTCGGCGGCGGGGCGCTCTTCGATGGGAATGTGGTCGCCATCGGGAAGCGCGAGGTCGAAGGTGGAGACGGGCGCGGCGATGTAGAAGGGGACCTTGTTTTCTTTGGCTAGGACGGCGATTTGGTAGGTGCCGATTTTGTTGGCGGTGTCGCCGTTGGCGGCGATACGGTCAGCGCCGGTGACGATGGCGCCGACTTTGCCGGTCTTCAGAAAATGGCCGACCATGTTGTCGGTGATGAGAGTAAGCGGGATGCCGCCTTTGTGGAGTTCCCAGGCGGTGAGTCGCGCACCTTGTAAATACGGGCGCGTTTCGGGAACGAGTACGTGGATTTTCTTCCCTTGTTGAAAGGCGACGCGAATAACACCTAACGCAGTGCCGATTCCGCCTGTCGCGAGGGCGCCGGCGTTGCATTGCGTCATGACTTGGCCATCGGCGGGCATGAATTCCGCGCCGAAGCGGCCGATGGCTTCGTCGGTGGCCTTTTTTTCCAGATGAACTAGTTGCGCTTCTTCGACCATGCCTTGGCGGATTTTGGCGAGGTCTGAGGTTTGCGTCGTCAGTTCGGCGAAGCGGCGCTTCATGCGTTCGATGGCCCAGAAGAGATCGACGGCGGTGGGGCGAGTTTTCGCTAGCGTGTCGCAGATTTCGACGAATTCGGCGCGCAAGGCTTCCACGGATTTTGCGGAGGAATGAAGAACGCCTAGCGCGGCTCCCATGGCGGCTGCGACGCCGATGGCTGGCGCGCCGCGAATGACCATGTCGCGGATGGCTTTGGCGACTTCGCGGTAGTTGGTGAAAGTGTAGGAGACTTCCTCGGCGGGGAGTAGGCGCTGGTCGAGCATGACCACGCCGCGATCGGTCCATTCAATGGGTTGGGCTACGTACATTTGTTGAGGATCCTGTACACGTCTACTTCGCGAATTCGATTCCGCGCTAGAAAAATCGCGATTGGCGATCTATCCGGCGATCGTGCCGAGAAGGGCGCAATGAATTGCGCCCCTGCAAGACATAAACATTCTAGCGAAGGTGGGGTCGGAAAACGAATCGGTAGGGAGAGGATGGCGTCAGTGGGTGGGCGGCATTTTGCTGAAACCTTGGGTGCCGAGGAGGGTGACGAGGGCGATCATGGAGTTGTAGCCCAGGTGAAGCAAAAAACTGGCGAAGACGGAGCCAGTGCGGGCTCGAACAAACGTGAAGATGATGCCGACCGCGATAAGGGTGAAAACAAGGCCCCAAGTCCAGCCAAGCTGGGCGCCGTGCATGAGGCCGAAGAGGACACCGGTGACGAGGATGCTTGTGCCTACGCCGAAGTACTTTGCAAACAGCGGATAAAGATAGCCGCGAAAGACGGTTTCTTCGACGAGCGGTGCTACCAAGACGGCCATGGCCATAAAGAGTATCGCGGTGTTTTTGTAGCGGAAAAGCTCTTCGATGGGTACATCCTCGGGCGGCTGCATTTTGGCCGTAACGATGAAGACCACGATGGAAAGACCGCAGCCCGCAAAGAAGAAGAGCCACGGACTCCGCGTGAGCCTTCTCCATCCCAGGGTTCGCCAGAAGGGAGAGCCGGGAAGGACCGAGAGGCTGACGTAGAGAAAGAGGAAAATCAAGGCGTACAAAAGAACCATGCTGCCAATGGCGAATCCCGGCCTTGAGAGGACAAACCTCTCAAAATCTTTTTGGTTCGAAAGGTGCCGGAGAGGGCCGGCGTAATAAACCATGAAACTTATCTGCACAATGAAAAAACTGACCACCCCGAAGAATAAGAACACTACAAAATGCGGCCAAGACCAGGAGATGCGCAAGTCCTCGGGCAGGTAGGGCTTAAAGGACGGAGCTGCTGAGGGGTGAGTGGCTGCGAGGTGGATAGGATCGCCGGCGAGCGGAATTTCGGAAGGCCGCGTAGCCGCAGCAGGTCCGGGCTCGGCGGGGGATTGCGGTGGGGGTTCCTGATCCAGGGGAAAAGGCGAGTTGTCGTCGAACAGGGTCATCGTTTGCCTGGGCGCGAAGTCTTTGGCCAGCCTGCTGCCAGCGCGGCGGCGACTAAGGGCATGAGCAGTTCGTGATGGCCCGTGATGGCGTAGCCGCGAGATTCCGATTTGCGGCCTCCGCGTTCAGATACGGTGGGACGCTTCACAACATTCTGCAACGGACGGTAGTGCTGGATAAAGTCGAAGTTCGCAGTGGTAATAGGCTGCAAAGGCACGCCGAGATTTCGGGCTACGCTCACAGCTTTCAGGAAAACTTCGGGAAGAAGCACGGCTGATCCCCAATTCAAATAGATGCCGCCGGGATGCATTTGTTTCACGAGAGCGCAGAAGAGGCGGAAATCGAGGAAGGCGGCGGCACCGAGAGAAGGGCCATCGGCGGCGGGGTGCATGTGGGGAATGTCGGTGCCGATGGCGAGATGAATGGTGACGGGGATGCGTTGTTTGTACGCGGCGGCTAAAACGCTGGAGGCGGCGTGTTTTACGTTCAGGATGCCGCTATTGAGAAATTGGCCGGCGGCTTCGCCGTAGCCGATATGGAGGCGGGCGGCGAGCTTTGAAAATTCGTTGATGTACTGGCCGGTTTCGGCGGCCATGCCGAACTGGCCGGCGCCGAGGCCGGCTTCGACGTCTTCGGAAGTGTTGCCCGCGAGGGCGATTTCGAAGTCGTGGATGAGCGCGGCGCCGTTCATGGCGATGCTGGAGACGAAGCCGCGCTTCATCAGATCGATGAGGACGGGACCGAGGCCGACTTTGATTACGTGGCCGCCGATGCCCCAAAGGATGGGGGCGCGTTGCCGGCGCGCGCGATGAATCGCGGCGAGCAGATGATGCAGGTCGTTGGCGGCGAGAAACTTTGGAAGCGAATCAAGAAACTTCGTGATGGAAGAATTAGCGGCAGGAGGTTTGGCGAAATCGCGGACGTTCACTTTGCTTTTACGGGAAGACAGCGGATAGGTACGTATGGCACCGAACGTGAGAGGTTGCGTGGAATAGATGCTCATTGAGGTTTACATACTGTAACGCGCGAATGGCTTGATACCAAGCATTGAGGAGGCTGACCGAGATCGAGCACAGCGTGCTGTGCACCTACAAAGAGACAGAAGTCATGTTGCGAGCTGGCGAAAGATGACGGAGCGTTTGTCATTTTGCGATGGGGGCGGTGCCATTCGTATGGCCGTTGTTGGAGATGCCGAGGACGCGCGCCAGGGCTTGGCCGGTGTAGGACTTTTTGGCACGGGCGACTTGTTCGGGCGGGCCTTGGGCGACGATGCGGCCGCCGCCTTCGCCGCCTTCGGGGCCGAGGTCGATGATCCAATCGGCTTGTTTGATGACGTCGAGGTGATGCTCGATGATGAGGACGGTGTTGCCAAGAGCGACGAGGCGTTGGAGGACGTCGAGAAGTTTGCGGACGTCGTCGAAGTGGAGTCCGGTGGTGGGTTCGTCGAGGATGTAGAGAGTGCGGCCGGTCTGGCGTTTGGAGAGTTCGCGGGCGAGCTTGATGCGCTGGGCTTCGCCGCCGGAGAGAGTTGTGGCGGATTGGCCCAGCGTGACGTAACCGAGGCCGACCTCGACGAGCGTTGAGAGCTTTTGCTGGATTTGCGGAATGTTTTCGAGGAGTTTCAGCGCGTCGGAGGAAGGCAGGTTCAGAACGTCGCTGATGGTGTGACCTTTGTAGCGGACGGCCAGCGTTTCGGAATTGTAGCGCTTGCCGCGGCAGACTTCGCACATGACGTAGACATCGGGCAGGAAATTCATTTCGATGCGGCGGAGGCCGTCGCCCTGGCAGGCTTCGCAGCGGCCGCCTTTGACGTTGAAGCTGAAGCGGCCGGGGCGATAGCCGCGTTCGCGCGATTCCGGAAGCATGGCAAAAAGTTCGCGGATGGGTGCGAAAACCCCGGTGTACGTCGCGGGATTCGAGCGCGGTGTGCGGCCGATGGGTGCTTGATCGATCTCGATGACTTTGTCAATTTGATCGGCGCCGAGCAGTTCGCGATGCGCGCCGGGTGGCTCCATCGAGCGGTAAAGTTTCTGGGCGAGAGCGCGATAGAGAATGTCGTTCACGAGAGTGGACTTGCCGGAACCGGATACGCCGGTGATGACCGTGAGCAGGCCTAGCGGAAGCGTCACATCGACATCTTTCAAGTTATTTGCGCTGGCACCGAGGATTTGGATGGCTTTGCCATTGGGACTGCGGCGTTTTTCCGGAACGGCGATTTTTAAGGCGCCGCTGAGATAGCGGCCCGTCAGCGATTCGGCGCTTGCGGCGATTTGCGCGGGCTTGCCTTGCGCGACGAGGTAGCCACCCGCGTTGCCCGCGCCAGGGCCGAGATCGACGACAAAATCAGCGCGACGAATGGTGTCTTCGTCATGCTCGACAACCAGAACCGTGTTTCCCAGATTGCGCAGTTGTTCGAGCGAACCGAGCAGGCGATCGTTGTCGCGCGCGTGAAGGCCGATGGAGGGCTCATCAAGAACATAGAGAACGCCGCGAAGGCGCGAGCCGATCTGTGTGGCGAGGCGGATGCGCTGGGCTTCGCCGCCGGAGAGAGTGGCGGCGGAGCGGTCCAGACTGAGATAGCCGAGACCCACGGCGAGGAGAAAGTCGATACGTTCGGCGACTTCTTCGAGCGGGCGGCCGGCAATTTCGCGCTGGCGAGAAGTGAGCTGCGCGAGGATTTTGTCCACGGCGGGGCGCGAGGCGGCAAGAGAGAGCGCGGTGAAATCGGCGATGGAATAGCTGGCCAGTTTGACGGCAAGCGATTCCGGACGGAGGCGCTTGCCATGGCAAACGTTGCACAGGGTGGCCGACATGTATTGCGTCATCCACTCGCGGTAAGAATCGGAATTGGACTCGGCGAAGTTGCGGTCCAGAAATTTCAGGATGCCGGGAAAACGGAAAGCCTTTTCGCCTTGGGATTTCCTGGCGGAAGACTCTTTTTGTTCAGAACCACTTCGGCCATTCGAGGGTGGATAGCCGTAGAGAAGCAGGTTCTGGATGCGCGGAGGGAATTTTTCAAAGGGCGTTTCCAAATCGATGTGATAGGCGTAGGCGGCGAGCTCCAGCGTGCGCTTGAGGATTGCAGAGGAAGAACCGGGACCGAGGCCGCCGTCGAAGAGCGGACGCGTCCAATCCGTGATGATTCTGGCGGGATCGAAATCGTACTTGGAGCCCAAGCCGTTGCACGCCGGGCATGCGCCATAGGGCGAATTGAAACTGAAGGAACGCGGCTCGAGCTGCGGGACGGAAATGCCGCAGTCCGGGCAGGCCAGCTTTTCCGAGAAGACATGCTCCTTGCCGCCGACGACGGCGACGGTGACGAGGCCTCCGGCCAGTTTCAGTGCGGTGGCGATGGACTGCTCGAGGCGAGCGGCGATGCCCTGTTTGACGAGCAGGCGGTCCACGACGACTTCGATGGTGTGATTCTTGCGCTTGTCTAGGCTCGGAGGAACATCGAGGGGAAAGAGCTCCCCGTTGACGCGCACGCGGACGTAGCCGTCTTGCGCCAGCTTTTCAAACTCCTTGCGGTATGCGCCTTTTCGTCCGCGAACGATGGGCGCCAAAATCATGATGCGATCGTCGGGCTGGCAGAGTTCACCATTGAGGATGGCCTGGACGATTTGCTCGCTAGATTGGCGCGAGATGGGATTGCCGCATTTGGGGCAGTGGGGGACGCCGACGGAGGAGTAGATGACGCGGAGGTAGTCGTAGATTTCCGTGATGGTACCCACCGTAGAGCGCGGGGAACGAGTGGTGGTTTTCTGCTCGATGGCGATCGAGGGGGAGAGGCCTTCGATGACGTCCACTTCGGGGCGCTCCATTTGGTCGAGAAATTGACGGGCGTAAGCGGAGAGCGACTCGACGTAGCGGCGCTGCCCTTCGGCGTAGATGGTATCGAAAGCCAAGGAGGATTTGCCGGAGCCGGAGAGGCCGGTGATGACCGTCAGGGTGTTCCTGGGGATTTCGAGGCTGATGTTTTTCAGGTTATGCTGCCGCGCGCCCCGAATGACGAGTTTGGTCAGGCCCATGAGACTTAAAAGCTCCCTCCGCAGGAGCTCCGGCGCACAGTGGGTAGACTGAGGCCAGAATAACTCCCCACAATAGCAGGGACGATTCAGTAGGGTCAAGAATGTGGTCGCTGTATAGATCGCCATGCGCTCCGCGCATACGACGCGATTCAACTCGCAGGATATGTCGCATTACGGAGTTCAGCGGGAAACTGAGGAGCCCGTTTTTTTGTGTTCCGACAACGCGCTTCTATCGGCGGCCCGCCAAGAAGGAATACCCGTTCTAGATCCGACCCTGGGGCCGTGAAGTGGGCCACAGACAAATTACGTGTAAAGTGGAGGGTATTCCTGGGATGCAGGATTGACCTGACGGGTAAATTTTCGCGGGGGGTGGAGCATTTTTACCCGGCTATCAGGGGACAATTGATTGAAATTAAAGAAGTTAGCGTTGGCTTTCGGGATGCACTAGTAAAGTCAGTGGGGGAGGCGAACCGAGGATCCCTTTAGGGGATTGAGGGCTGGGCCGGTTCGTTTCTCCCCCCTTTCACTTTCGCCGAACGGTGACACGGATTTGCCTCCGACCGTCGGCGTTATTTCCAGACACCCAAACAAACTCGAAAACGGCGGAAGTGTGTCCGGCTAGCCCCGATAGAGTCATCCACAAGGGGCGGCGCGAGCGAAACAATCCCTTAAAACTACAGCGACTCCAGTGCGGCTATCAAAAGTCAGTGTACATCCCAAGAGCGGCTGCCATAGTCGCCCAAGGTCAGAGATAGCATGATGGCGAGCCAGAAAAAGCCCGCGATGATGATGAGCTGAGTGCGCTTGGGACTATAGTAAGCGTGCATGAAAAAGAGGATGACCAGGATGGCTTTGCAGCTGGCGATCACGAGCGCCACGATGACGTTCAACCCTGCGTAGTACTGGTTGAGATCCACTGTGGCGGCGTAGACCGTGGTGCCGGTCAGCACCATTAGCGTGAGAAATATCAAAAGGTAGAGTTTCGGCGAAACAATATGCTCGGACACGCGTGCCTCTCCTGAAGGACCCCGTTAATGCCGGTCAATCAGATATAACAACGGAAAAAGATAAATCCAAACAATATCGACGAAGTGCCAATACAGCCCGACGTTTTCTACGGGCGTGTTGTACTGGGGCGTGAAGCGGCCCGCGATGGATTGTTTGATCAGCCAAACGAGCAAACCCGCGCCGATAATCATGTGCAGTGCGTGCAAGCCCGTCATGGCAAAATATAAGGAGAAGTACAGCTGGGCATGCGCGTTGAGGGCCTGCGAGCCACCTTCGTGCTTCTTTGAGTCCTCAACTTCCTTGGTCTCTTTCTCGAGGTCCATGCCGCTCAACCCGCAGGGAGCGGGATTGTTGATGCAGTAGTTGATGTCAAAGCTGGCCCCGGGAATATGATGCTCGACATACTTGGCGTGATATTCGATGGCTTTGACACCCAGGAACACGCAGCCGAGAACGAGTGTGAGGATAAGAAAGGTCGTGATCAGCTTTTTTTTGCCAACCTGGGCGGCCCAGACGGACATGGCCATGGTCAAACTGCTGCCGATTAAGACGACAGTGTTGAACCCGCCTAGGCGCAAGTCCAGCGAGCGGCTGGCGTTAGCGAAAATCTCCGGATAGGAGTGGCGGTTGATGGTGTAGGTGAGGAACATGCCGCCGAAGAACAAGATTTCCGTGGACAGAAAGATCCACATGCCGAGCGTGGCGGATTCCTTCTGCTGCTCCAGCGTTTGAAATTGCCCAGATAGTTCTCCGGTGCGGTGCACTCGGTACTCCCCTTTTGCTTCAGTTCGCGCCACGCTGAGTGCCGCGGCACGGGCGGGCCGTCGCCAAGTTCAGATTCGACAAAGCCCCCAAAATCCTAAAAGCGACCGCTAATCGTCTCCGTGGGCCGGCGCAAGCGTCGGCGCAACCGGAGTTGCAAGCCCGAGATCGCGACGGTTCTTATAGTCGTAGGGCTCCCAATCCACTTCAGGTGTTACATCAAAATTTTCGGTCGGCGGCGGAGAAGGAGTGCGCCACTCGAGACCGGTGGCGGGCCAGGGGTTGGGCCCGGCGACTTTGCCGTAACGCATCGACCACGTTAGATAGAGCATGGGCAGGAGGTAGCCTAGCGCCAGGATGGAGGCTCCCGCAGTGGACATCACGTTGAGCACCTGGAACTCCGGAGGATAGTTGTGATAGCGGCGCGGCATGCCGAGATAGCCGAGAATGAATTGGGGGAAGAAAGTCAGATTGAATCCAATGAACAGAATCACAGCCGCGAGACGCGCCAGAAATTCCGGATAGAGCTTGCCGGTTATTTTGGGCCACCAGAAGTGCAATCCGCCGACATAACCCATGACGGCGCCCCCGACCATGATGTAGTGGAAATGGGCGACGACGAAGTAGGTGTCGTGGATGTGAATGTCGAGGCCAAGGCAGGCGAGGAAGAGGCCGGTGAGACCGCCGATCAGGAAGAGGCCGATAAAGCCGAGGGCGTAGAGCATCGGCGTGTCATAGGAGATGGAACCTTTGTAAAGTGTGGAGGTCCAGTTGAAGACTTTGACCGCGGAGGGAATGGCGACCAGGTAGCTGAGGAGAGAGAAGGCCAGCGCGGCGTAGGTGGACTCTCCGGTGAGAAACATGTGATGCGCCCAGACGAGGAAGCCGATGACGGCGATGGCGATACTTGAGCCAGCGATGAAAGCGTAACCGAAGATCGGTTTGCGCGTAAACGTGGGAATGATTTCGCTGATGACGCCCATGGCCGGGAGAATCATGATGTACACGGCGGGATGCGAGTAGAACCAGAAGAGATGCTGGAAGAGGATGGGGTCGCCGCCGAGAGCAGGGTTGAAAAAGCCGAGGTGGAACATACGCTCGAGGCCCACGAGGAGAAGCGTGATGGCGATGACCGGTGTTCCGAGGATGAAGATGATGCTGGTGGCGTACTGCGCCCAGACGAAGAGCGGCAGCCTGAACCAGGTCATGCCGGGGGCACGCATGGAGTGGATGGTGACGACGAAATTCAAGCCGGTGAGGATGGATGAAAAGCCGTTGATGAAGATGCCGATGACGGCGGGAGTGACGGCGGAATTGGAATAGACGCTGCTGAGCGGGGTGTAAAAGGTCCAACCGGTATCGAGGCCGCCGGTGGCGAAGGAATAGAGGACGAAACAGCCGCCGGTGATGTAGATGTACCAGCTGAGGAGGTTGAGCTTGGGAAAAGCGACGTCTTTCGCGCCAATCATCAGGGGGATCAGGAAGTTGCCGAGGACGGCGGGGATGGAGGGGATGAGGAAGAAGAAAATCATGGCCACGCCGTGCATGGTGAAGAGCTTGTTGTAGGTCTCGGGCGTAACCAAGTAGCCGGCCGGCGTGAGCAGATGAATGCGGATCATGGTGGCGAAAATGCCGCCGACGAAAAAGAAGAAGGTGACCGAAGCGAGATAGAGAAGCGCGATGCGCTTATGGTCGGTGGTGAGCAGCCAGGAACGGATGCCATAAGTGGCATTGAGGTAATGCTCTTCCGGCAACTGATAGCCGGGCGGTTTTGGTGGTGTGGTGCTCATGACCTATTTCTTCCCCGGAGCTATTACGCCCGCACCGGTGGCAGGCACCGGCTGAGATTGCAGCGACTTGATGTAGGCGGTCAGGCTCATAATCTGTTCTTCGGTCAACTGGCCTTGAAACGAGGGCATCAACGGCTGGTAACCGGCGACGATCTTCGCGTTCGAAAACAGAATGGATTCGCGAATGTAAGCATCGTCCGCAGTAACGGTTGAGCCATCGGCCAGGCGAACGGTGCCGCCATAGACTCCATTGAGTGATGGGGCGCGTCCCGTGCCGTTGCCCAAATGGCAGGTGCTGCAGGCTTTCTCGGTAAACAGTTTTTCTCCGGCGACAAGGGGATTGTCGTTTTCGCCCGTGGACCCGGAAAGCCACGCAGCGTAATCGGAAGGCTCCATGACGGTGACCCATCCGCCCATGACGGCGTGGTTTGTGCCGCAATACTGCGAACAGAAAAATTCGTAGCGGCCCGATTTGGTGGGACGGAACCACATGGTGTTGTAATGTCCGGGCACGACGTCCATCTTCACGCGGAATGCAGGAACGTAAAAGTCGTGGATGACGTCTTCGCTGGCGAGTACGAGCTTGACGTCGCGGCCGACGGGGACATGCAGTTCGTTGATTTCACGGCGGCCGTTGGGCTGCTGAATTTTCCACATCCACTGCTTGCCGATGACATAAATGTCCAGAGTGTCCTGGGGAGCATGGCGAAAGTCGACGTAGACAACCGCGCCCCAGCCAAACATGGCCAGGGACAAAAAGGCGGGCACCACGATCCACGCGGTTTCCAGACGCATGTCGCCATGAATCGGAACACCGATTTCGTCCTTGCTCTTGCGGTGAAATTTGAAAAAGAAAATCACGATCGCCGCGGTGATGGCGGCCGAAAAAAAGACGGAGACGAGGATCAGGAACGTCATCAGCGAGTCCACGCTGGGAGCGAAGTTGGAGGCCTGCTCCGGATAAAATGGCAGTTGCGCCTGCACGGCTTAGTGGGCTCCTTGGAGTTTCGTACGCGCGGCGACGATATCGCGCCGGCGGAAAATCAGCATTCCCGCGACCAGAGCAAGAATCGTAAAGACTCCGCCCAAGCGGACGATTTTGAGAATGGAAGCGCTATAGCGGGCCGACGTTGGATCGTACTGGTAGCAAAAAAGCAGAGCGCGATCGATGGGCGTGCCGATTTTGCCGGCGGAGGCATCTACGAGTCCCAAGCGAATGTCGCGGGCGGGGTACTCAACGCCATAAAAATAGCGGGAGATGCGGCCATCGGGAGTCAGCAGCATAATGCCAGCGGCGTGCGCGAAGAGGTTGGACTTTTCGTCGAACGAATAGCGGAAATTGGCGCCTTTGGTCAGCGCGTCGATGGAGTCTTTAGAGCCGGTGAGGAAATGCCAGCCGGCGGCGGTTTCCGGGCGGCGGAAATGGGTCATGGCCGATTCTTTTTTCTGGGCGGCCATGTCCGGAGACTCGCGCGGATCGAAGCTGACGAAGACGACTTCGTAATCGCGGCCGGGGTTGAAGGAGAGCATGCGGAGAGCGCCGACGACGCCTTGCTCAGTCTGATTGCAGAGCATGGGGCAGCCGTAATAGACGAGCGCAAGGAGCACCGGTTTTTGCGTGAAATATTCGCGGAGCTGGACGTCGCGGCCGGACTCGTCGCGGAACGCGAGGTCCAGCGGGAGATGCGCGTTGAGCTGCGGCTCGAAGCCGACGTTGCGGAGAACGAAGGGCATGTTCTGCGCCGCTGGACCTGTGCCGCTCGGGACAGCTTGAGCGCTTGCTACGCTAGCGCTCAGAAGAAGAGCAAAAACTCCGCAGATGGAACGCTTCCAGTTCATAGCCTTACTTTTTCTTCTCCGCCGCTGGCGCAGGCACAGCCGGCAAACCCTTCGAAACTATGATTTTCATCGCTTCTTCCACGGGGATCCGGGCGATACCGGCTTGTTTGTCGGTCCAGTCGTATTTATCGTTGCCTGCTTCGTCGGCTGCCCGTTTCAGCCGCAAATCGAGCTGAGGGTCCGTTTCGTGCCCTGGGACGCCCTGAAGCATGGGCTCCGGCGGCATCGTCGGACCGATATTGCGGTGAACGGGGGCCATGGGCGTGTCGGAATCAGCCGCCATTTTGGAGGTAAAGCGAAAGATGAACACACTGGCGATAAACGCGGCCACGACGGACAGCGCAAGATAAAACAAGTAGGACAAAATCGTGCGGGTGTCGACGTCCGACCGCTCGAACGCGACGTCCGCGTTTGTCGGCTCCTGATCGCCCGGCTGGCCCGTGTTGTGATGCTCAGTACTCATGAACTTCAATAGCCTCTTCAAGTTTAGGATCGCCCAGCGGAAGAAGCGGCTGGGTTTTCAAATTTCTGGCAAAGACGGCGAACCAGATTCCGGCCAGCGCGAGGATCGCCGCGATATCCATCAAACGGGGAACGGCGCTCGAGGTGAACTCCGGCCGCGTCAGCCAATAGAGATCGACGAGACGCATGAAGATGAGCCACATCGCGATTTTGGGAAGCAACTTGGCGCTGCGCTTGACGTCGCGCGGGAGAAGAAAAAAGAACGGCACGAAAAAATGGAAGATCAAGACGATAACGGCGACAACTCCCCAGCCTCCGTAAAGCCGGGTGCGATAGAAGCTGATTTCCTCGGGCAGGTTGCCGGACCAGATGATCAGGAGCTGAGAGAAACCGAAATAAGCCCAGAGCATGACGAAAGCGAGGAGAAGTTTGCCGAGGTCGTGCAGGTGGCGGCTTTGAATGACGCCTTCCATCGGCGAGGTTCGGGAGAGCAGAACGAGGACGGCGATCATCAGGGACATCGAGGAGATCAACTGTCCGATGACGAAGAGAAAACCGTAGATGGTCGAGGCCCAGTGCGGAGAAAGCGACATAACCCAGTCGATGGCGGCAAAGGTCATGACAAAAACATAAAGAATGATGCCGGGGCCGGCCAGCATCTTCATCCGGCGCCGGAGCGCGCGGTCTTCGCGGTTGATGTCCTGTTCTTTCGACCATAGGTTGAATATAAACACCAGCCCAAGCCAGACCACAAAATAAATCACCGCGCGGATGAGGAACCCGCCGCTGGTGAGGTACGATTTTTGAAGATTCGAAAGGGAGCCCTCGCCGGTGGGGGGAGCGTTGAGCCACTCGCCATAGAGATGTTTCATCCCGAAGATGGCGATGGGCAGGAAAAGGATGGCGACGACGGGAAGAACTCGCGTGGCGGATTCGAGGGGACGGCGCGTCATGATGCCCCAATGTCCGCCAGTAAGGTGCTGCAGCATCAGCAAGCCGAGCGATCCAAGGGACAAGCCGAGGACGAACATGAAAGCAATGAGATAGGACTGGAAAAAGCGGTCGGCGAATTTGTCCCTGTACAGAAGGAGACAGATGCCGCAGGCCACCAAGCCGACAATGCCGACTCCGAGTGCGCGTTGCTGCAGGCGGCCGACGCTTTCGGGCGCCATGTAGTCCTGCGCGGTCATTTCGGGGAGTCTCCTTTGGGCAATTTCTCGCGGACATCGGGTGGGAGTTCGGAGACCGGCGCGTTGCGGCTCAGCTGAAGCGCCCTGACATAGGCGATGATGGCCCAGCGGTCGGCGGCTGGAATCTGCGCGGAGTAGCTAAGCATGCCGCCGAACCCGTTGGTGATCACGTCGTAAAGATAGCCAGTCGGAACCTGCAGAAGACGCGAATCATAATAGCTGGGCGGATGCTTCATCCCGCGTATGGAAACCATGCCGTTGCCATCGCCCTGAATTCCATGGCAGGGCGTGCAAAAGATTTTGTAGCGTTCCTGGCCGCGCTTGAGAAGCTCCGGTGTCAGCGGAAGAGGAAAAGCGTTGGATTCCTTCGGAACGAATAAGTCATCGTCCGCGATGGAGCCGCGCGCCACGGTATTTTCAACCAAAGGACGCTCCGAGCGGCCATCGTCGAAGAACGGGCTGGGCGAGAGCGGCCGGTTGTAAGGCTGATCGGCCATGTCTTGACGAATCTGGCAGCCGCCTGTCAAAACGGCAAGCATCGCTGCGCACGCGGCGAGGAGGATACGCGAGGTGCTAGTCATCATGCACCTCGGAAACGTGATGTGCGGCGAGCCCTTGCAGAAAGCGGGCTGTCTCCGCGAGATTAAACTTTTTGTCGCGGGCCTGGATGCAGACAAAGAAGCGATCCGCGGATGCATGGCTGAAGCGATGAGCATTGAAAATGGGATGATGAGGCTGCGGCAGCCCGTTAAGCGCGAGCATCCCGAGCACGGCGGAAAGCGAAGCGCACAGAATGGTCAGCTCAAACGTGACGGGAATGAACGCCGGCCAGCTATTGAGCGGACGCCCGCCGATGTTCAGCGGATAACTATAGACGTTCGCCCAGTATTGGAAGCCAAAGCCGCCAAGTCCGCCGATCAGACCGCCGAGAAGGGTGATCAGCGGGACGTCGTTGCGGCGCATGGCCATGGCTTCCGGCATGCCTTCCACCGGAAACGGAGTGTAGCATTCGTAATAGCGGTAGCCCGCTTCGCGAATTTTCGCGGCGGCGTGAACGAGCTGCTCCGGCTTCTCGAACTCGCCAATCACGCCGTAAATATGTGACCGGTGCTCTATCACTTGTGTTCCTCGGACGTTTCCGTGACCAATTCGCGCATTTCAGCAATGGAAATTGCCGGCAGAACGCGAACGAACAGGAAAATCAACATGACGAACATGCCCATGGTGCCGATAAACGTGGCCCAATCCCAAACCGTTGGCGAGTAACGGCCCCACGCGGAGGGCATGAAATCGCGCGTCAAACTGATCACTACGATAACGAACCGTTCGAGCCACATGCCGACGTTTACGACGATGGACATGAGAAAAAGGACGACCACATTGGTTCGCATCTTGTGGAACCAAAGCAGCTGCGGAATCAGGATGTTACACAGGATCAGCGCGTAGTAGAAAGGAGCATACGGGCCGTGCAGCCGCTGCTGGACGAGGAAAACGTCAAACTTTTGGCCGCTATACAGCGACATGAAGAACTCGAAGAAGTAGCCGTAAGCGACGATTAAGCCCGTGGCCAGCATCACCTTGGCCATGTTCTCGAGGTGGCGCATGGTGATGAAATCTTCCAGGCCGTAGGCTTTCCGCAAGGGGATCGCAATCGTAATAACCATGGCAAAACCGGAATAGATGGCGCCGGCAACGAAGTAAGGCGGGAAGATCGTGGTGTGCCAGCCAGGTACGATCGCAACCGCGAAATCGAAGCTCACCACGGTGTGAACGGAAAGCACGAGAGGTGTGGCGAGGCCAGCGAGAAGCAAATACGCAGATTGATAACGTTGCCAGTGTCGCGCGGAACCCCGCCACCCCAGGGCCAGCATTCCGTAAATGATTTGTTTTGGCTTGGTTGTCGCGCGGTCGCGCAGGGTAGCAAGGTCCGGGATCAAACCCACAAACCAGAAGAGCAGAGAGACCGTTCCGTAAGTCGAGACGGCGAAAACGTCCCAGATGAGTGGGCTACGGAATTGCGGCCAAATTCCCATCACGCTGGGATACGGGAACATCCAAAACGCGTACCAGGGGCGGCCCGTGTGAATGAGGGGAAATATGCCGGCGCAAGCTACGGCGAAGAGCGTCATCGCTTCGGCGAAACGGTTGATCGAAGTGCGCCACTTCTGGTTGAGCAAAAAGAGAATGGCGGAAATGAGCGTTCCGGCGTGGCCGATACCGATCCACCAGACAAAGTTGACGATGGCGAAGCCCCAGCCGATGGGGATGTTGATGCCCCAAATGCCGACGCCCTTGGTGATCAGCCATCCGATCGCAATGTTCAGCACGCCGAACACGCTGAACGCAAGCAAGAAGCCGATGTACCAGCCGACCGAGGTGCGCCGCGTAAGAACGATGGCGCTGATCTTGTCCGTGACCGAGGCGTACGTGTGCCCCGGGCCAAGCACCGGCGTGAGACGGCTGATCTCGGGAGAATCGAATGGCGGCTGGCCGGCGCTCATGCTTTCTCCAATGCGGGATTCGGATTGCGAACGGCCGCGAGATAAGTAGTGCGCGGGCGAGTGTTCAGCTCGCCGAGAATCGAGTAGCTGCGCGTCTGGGCTTTCAGCTTGGCTACGCGGCTGTTCTTGTCGTTGGCGTTGCCAAAAACGATGGCTTGGGAGGGGCAGGCGGATTCGCAAGCAGTCACGATTTCGCCGTCTGCGATGGGGCGGTTCTGATTTTCCGCTTCGATGCGCGCGTTGTTGATGCGCTGTACGCAGTAGGTGCACTTTTCCATGACGCCGCGGCTGCGCACGGTAACTTCCGGATTACGCAGGAGCTTGAACGAAGGCGTCTCCCAATCCTGGAAGCGGAGGAAATTAAAGCGGCGCACTTTGTAAGGACAGTTGTTCGAACAATAGCGCGTGCCGACGCAGCGGTTGTAAACCATGTCGTTGAGGCCTTCCGCGCTGTGCACAGTGGCACCGACGGGGCAGACCTGCTCGCAAGGCGCGTTTTCGCATTGCTGGCACGGTACCGGCTGGAAAAATGTCTCGGGATTCTCGAGCGCGTCGTAATCTGCTCCGCCTGGATCGCCCGTCTTGGTCTCCAGTTTTGAATAGTAGCGGTCGATGCGGATCCAGTGCATCTCGCGGCCGCGCATCACCTGATCCTTACCGACGACTGCAATATTATTTTCCGATTGGCAGGCGACAACACAAGCGTTGCACCCGTTGCAGCTGTTCAAATCAATGGCCATGCCCCACGCATACCCAGGGTAGGAAAATTCCTTGTACAAGGTCATTTCCTTGGGGTTCTTGGGCGTCTCGTCACCTTCGTGCGCAAACTCAGGATTCTTTTGGTATTCCGCGAGCGTTCCGGTGGCCAAAATCTTCCGGCCTTCCATCTGGAAGTGATACTGCGTGCAAGCTAGCGGGTAGTCCTGGCCAGTTTTCTTAATCGCATCCGTGCCTGCGGTAGTGGTCCAAGGCGCGGCGGAGGAACGCACCACATACGCGTTGAAACCTTTGTTTGACCCAGTGAATCCCGCGTTCTTGCGGCCATAGCCCAGCGGAAGGACAACCACATCGTCGGCTTGCCCCGGCAGAATCCAAGCGGCCGCGGTCACTTTGCTGTTCGAAATCGAAATGTCGATAACGTTGGAGACGATCTGGCCATGTTCACCGCCGCGCGCCGCGGCGCGTTGCGTGAGTTCCAACTTCTCCGCCAGCCGTGGGCTGACCAGCGCGGCGTTATCCCAGGTAATCTTGGTAACCGGCCGCGCCAATTCCTGCAGCCAGCCATTGTTCGCGTAACGGCCGTCGTACACGTTCGAATCCGGCCGGAATATAAATTCGAGCTGCCCGGCGGGAATCGTTTTTGCCGGCGGCAAGGTGGCGACACTGAACTTCGGAGTGACGGAGATCGGCGCGTACGCGGAATTGGCCACGACTCCATCATTCAGAGTCTTGCGCCAGAACTTCTCAGGATCGGCTGCGCCGGCGGAGGATTTAAGGCGATCGCGAACCGCATCATAAGCGGTCTGACCGGGCTTGTCGGTAAAGGCCGCCAGAACGTCGAACGCCGAGTGCGTGTGATAGAGCGGCGCGATGAGCGGCTGAATCACGCTGACCGTTCCATCGAAGGCCCGCGTATCTCCCCAGGTTTCCAGAAAATGCGATTCCGCGACGTGCCACTTGCAATATTCGGCGGTCTCATCGAAGTGAGTGCTGACCAACACGGACGTTTCGACTTTTTGCAGCGTCGAAGTGAAATAAAAATCATGCGGGGCGTCGTACACCGGATTCGAGCCAAGAATCACGAGCGTAGCGACTTTGCCCGCGTTGATGTCTGCGCAAAGCTCGGCGAACGATTCCAGTTGATTCACTGGATTCGCTTCGACGGGATCTGTGTAATAGAGCGTTGTGCCGACGTTTCCGAGTGCGGCGTTGATGGCATGCGCAAGGGCGTGAACTTCCGCGGGCTGGAACTCTCCAGCAACGACGAGAGACGTGCCGCGGTGCTTAACCAAATCGCTGGCGACCGCATCCAGCCACTTCTGCGCAGCCGGTGAAAGCGTTCCGCTGCCGCCCAGACCCACCAGCGCGGCCAAACCGCGAGCGAACTGCCCGACCTCGGAGACCCGCAGCGGCAATCGATGGTCCGCGCTCGATCCCGTGACAGAAGGCGTCGGCTCGACCACATAGAGCCGGTTCATGGTGTCCGTCGGCCCGCTGAGTTTGCGGCGACGGTAAAACTCCTTCATATAGCCAATGTGCCCCGGCCCGCTTGCCAGGAAATCCGCGTCCAGCGAAAGAATGACGTCGGCTTTTTCGGGCCGATACACGGTGTTGACGTAGCGTCCGAACGCGAGTTTTGCGCCTTCACGCGCTCCATCGCATCCCGCAGGTTCCCATTGATGCCACTTGGCGCCGGGAATTTGCTTCAGAACATTTTGGATTTGCGCGGCGAGCGTTGGCGAAGTCACCGTGCCGGTCAAGATCCGGAAGGGTGTGCCACCCTGAGCTTTGGCGTCCAAAACGGGCTTTTGCATCGCAAGCAAGAAATCCGACCAGGTACGGATCTCGCCGAGATTCGTGACCGTCTGCGCGCGATCGGGATCGTACAAATTCAGGACGGAAGCCTGGGTAATCACGTCCGTGCCGCCGAGGCTCGACGGATGATCCGGATTCCCCGCCACGTGCGTGGGCCGGCCTGCGTGGCTCTCGACCAGCACGCCGACGGCGTCCGCGCCGAACGGCATCGCCGTGGCGTAAAACTGCGGCTTTCCGAGAATCATTCCGTCGGGCTGCTTCACGTACGGAACAATCAGCTGCTCCGGTTTGCGGCAGCCGGAAATCCCCGCGAAAGCGAGCGACGCCGCGGCCAGCTTCAGGAAATTGCGCCGGTCTACCGTTTCATCCCACTCGGACGCCTGCCTTGGAAACTCGCGGTGCAGCAGATCTTCAAAATGCGGATCGTCCGAGAGCTCTTCGAGAGTGCGCCAATATTGCTTGCCGTTTTTCTCCCGCAGCTTCGCGCGCACCGCCGCGAGGTCCAGGCAGTGCTCGTGCACGGTCAAATTCTCGGCCCGCGCGTCAGAGTGATCGTCCGCGTGCATGCGAGCCTCGTGCTCTTCGTGATCGTGCATGTGGCCGTCGATGGGGTCGTTTTCGCGCATACCGTCCATTAGCGATGACAGGTTGAACAGCTCGTTAGTTCCGCCGTGGTGCGAATCTTCCGTTCTACAGCCAGTTGCTTGCCAATGTCTGCCTGATCCTCGGGAGCCTTCCAGTTCATGTCGAAAACGTCTTCCTTCGTCTTACGCAAAGCTCTCTCGGGGTTGCGGTGGCAGTCCAAACACCACTCCATAAGCAATGGCGAAGCCTGAAACACGAGCGGCATCTGGTTGACGGCGCCGTGGCAGGTCGAGCAGCCGACCCCTTTGTTGACATGAATGCTGTGATTGAAATAAACGAAATCGGGAAGGCGGTGGACTTTCACCCACTGAATCGACTGGTTTGTGCGGTAGCTTTCGCGAATGGGTTCGAGGTACGGAGCGTCGGCATAGAGAACGGAATGACAGTTCATGCAGGTTTTCGTGGGTGGAATGCCTGCAAAGGAGGAAGTCTCAACCGAGGTATGGCAGTAGCGGCAGTCGAGCCCGTCGTCGCCGACGTGGTGTTTGTGGCTGAACTGCACCGGTTGCGCGCGCACAACGTATTGGTTTGTCGAGTAGGGCGAACGCGCCAGCCCCAAAACGCCCACGAGCCCCAGCCCAACAAGAAAAACAGCCGAGAACAGACTGAATCTCGAAATGAAATTCGTGCTGCGATGAAAAATCTGGGCCATGTCAGCGTTGCACTTTAGCGAAGGCCTCCCCGGAAGGAGCAAAAGCCTGGAGTCTTCGCGGTGTCATCGCCGGGAAGTGCTTGCCCGGCTCGTAAACGACCGCATAGTTTCCGACAAAACTTTCTGGAATGCAACCATCTCGCGCAGTTTATTTAAAAATTGTCCATAAAGTTTCGCTTTCGAAATGCAACAAAGCCTTCGAACAGTCTGAAACAATCGCAATGCGTCCAATCGCCACCCACGCAGGCGGTTGCTCAGCTCCCGCATGGTGTGATTCACGCCGGGATTCTGTGGATACAAATTATTTTCGGGAAGAAACGTTGCGGAAGACGCTGCCGTGTTATCTTAGAGGCTCCGCTCGCCGTTGCGTTTGCATGCGGCGGAGCCTACTTCGTCGGCCGCTGGGGCGTGGTCCAATCGGTAGGACACCTCACTGTTAATGAGGACGGTGGAGGTTCGAATCCTCCCGCCCCAGCCAATTTCCTGCGACGCCGCTCGCGGATCGCTAGTCTCGGACGATCGGCAAGCCAGCTTCGGTCCAGCCTCGCCAGCCGCCGTCCATCGATTCGACGTTCTTGTAACCCATTTTCTGCAGATTGTCGGCGACGAGAGCGGAGCGGAAGCCACCTCCGCAATAAAGAACCAATTTGGCGCCGGTGTCGGGAACTTGCTGCTCGATATCGCGCTCGATGACACCCTTGCCCATGTGTACCGCGCCGGGCAGATGCCCTTTGGCCCATTCGTTATCTTCCCGGACGTCCACTAGAATCAATTTCTCTCCCGCGTCGATCCGCCGTTTGACGTCGGGAACATTCGTTTCCTTTACGCGCTGCTTGGCGTCCTGGACAAGCTTCAAGAATTGTGGTGCGTGCGCCATGATGCCCTCCGGAATTCATTCAGGCGAAAAAGCGTATCACAACAGGAGAACGCCTTGGCAAGCCAGCCCGATTGCAAACGATGCGTGGCATCGAGTTTCCTTTTGGCAGCGCGACCTGAGCGGGTATTCCGCGATTCGGGGGGCTAGTCCCCAGCATCTTTTTTGGAGTAAGACCTCACCAGATTAACCAGATTCCATCTCATGGTCTCGGGGACGCGGTCACCTTCTCCCATCATCTTTCCCTTTCCTTTGGTGATGATGTAGAAAATCTCGCCGTCCGTCTTGCCCGCGAAGGATGCGGGATCGGCCCAATCGTGCATCGTCAACTTCATGGAGTCGACGATATCGCCCTTGCCGTCTCCCTTCGTTCCGTGGCACATGGCGCAATCATAGCCGTAAACCTTGCGCGCCGCCGCGAGTCCTTCTGGTGAAGACTTCACTGGATTCTTTTTGTCGATGTCTTCCTGAGCGATTTTGTATTCGTCGGTAGCGGCTTGAGAATCTTTCGGTTTTTCCTGCGTGATGTTGGACTTAGCTCTTGCCATTTCGAGACTCGCAACCAGAACCACGCCAAGAACTAACAAATCCTTGCGCATACGTTCCTCCTAACAGGAAGGGCCAGCCGAAGGAGAGGAATCGGCAAGATTCTTTGAGGGATTCTACGCCCAGGGGAAAGCCAAAGATAGGATATTTACCGCAGGACTTATGTAGCGGTGAGAAGAATTCTAGGCTTTTTGAGGTTTCCCGCAGAGGAAAAATGTCATTGTTTTCTGTCGGCGCTCTTTGTGTTGAATAAACTGTTCCAATCGTGAACTAACGTTGTTCAGTCGAGATCCCGCCAATTGGGACCGGAGGAAATCTCGACGACCAAGGGGACCGTAAGTTTGTGCACGCCTTCCATTTCTTCGCGGACAAGTTTTTCGAGTTTGCCTTTTTCTTTTGGCGAAGCTTCGAAGAGCAGTTCATCGTGGACCTGCAAAATCATTTTCGCTTCGAATTTTTCCGCCGCCAGGCGCCGGTCAATGTTGATCATGGCCAGCTTGATGAGGTCGGCCGCTGTCCCCTGCAAGGGCGAATTCAAAGCCGTACGTTCGGCAAAGCTACGAAGCTGTGCCTGCGGAGAATTGATCTCCGGAATCGGCCGAATTCTTCCGAAGAGTGTTTTTGCCACGCCCGTCTTGCGCGTCTCTACGAGAATCTTGTCTAGAAACTCCTTCACGCCCCGGTACCGCGTGAAATATGCGTTGATGAATTGCGCGGCTTCTTTCTGCCCGATGCCGAGCTGCTGCGCTAGTCCGAACGCCGACAGTCCATAGATGATGCCGAAGTTGATGGCCTTCGCCGCGCGGCGGTGTTCCGCATTTTGCGCCATCGGACCAACCCCGAAAACTTCCTGCGCCGTGCGCGCATGAATGTCTTCTCCATTGCGAAAGGCTTCGATCAAAACGGGGTCTCCCGAAAAATGCGCCATGACGCGCAGTTCGATCTGCGAATAGTCCGCCGAGAGCAGAATTTTCCCTTTCTCGGCGACAAACGCCGCGCGAATCTCGCGCCCGAGCTCGGTGCGAATCGGAATATTTTGTAGGTTCGGGTCGCTCGAACTGAGCCGCCCCGTTGCCGCGGTCGTCTGCGAAAAGCTTGTGTGCAACCGGCCGGTTTCCGGGTGGATCAGTTTCGGCAGAGCATCGACGTAAGTCGATTTGAGCTTCGAGATCTCGCGATACTCGATGATTTTCGCTGGCAGCGGATGTTGCGCGGCCATTCCCTCAAGAATGTCCGCCGCTGTCGACCGCACCTTGTCTTTTCCGCGGCGTGCCGGCGGCTGCAGGTTCAGCTTGTCGAATAAGATCTCCGCCAGCTGCGCCGGCGAGTTGATGTTGAATTCGTTGCCGGCAAGTTTCCAAATCTCTTTTTCCAGGCGCCGGACTTCTTTCTCCATCGACTGGGACATCTTGTCGAGTTCTTTGGGGTCCACGCGAATGCCGATGCGTTCCATGTCGGCAAGCACTGGCGCCAGCGGCGAGTCGATTTTCTCGTAAACGCCGGCAAGCTCTTGCTCGTCGATCTGCACGCGCAAAACGGGAGCGAGGCGCTGCAGAAAATCGGCGCGTTCGCCCGGTCCGCCGCCGAGCACGGTATTGAACTGCCGCATCACCACGTCGGCGAGATTGTGATTCGCGGTCGTCGGCCGCAGCAGATACGAGTACAGTTGCGTTGCATGTGTGATATTCGGGGCGCGCCCTGCCAGCAGCTGAAAGAGTTTTGGATCGTGAACGATCTTGGTCCGCTTCGCATCCGCTAGAACCGGTGCGAGGGCTTTCAGTGCTTCACCCTTTTCGTCCAGCCAGACAGAACGGCCCTCTCCTGCTTTCGAAGAAACCTCAATCGAGGCGATGCGCGTGCCAAAGCCTTCCGATTCTCGCTCGCCAAGTTCGAGATTCAGCCAAACCGCCAGCGCCCGCTGCGCAGGGAGTTTTCCGAGATAGGTGCGAAATTCAGTCACATTGGCAAATGCCGCGTAGTCCGCCTTCACGCTAGGTTCCGCGTTCGCAGGCGCGGACGACGCGAGCTCATCCGCACTCAGCTCTTTCAAGAGCGAATTGAAACCTAGCTCGCGATACAGCGTGCCGAGCGCTGCGACATCCGGCTCGCGGCGCTCCAGCGCTGGCAAATCAAGCTGCAACGGCAAATCCGTCGCAATCGTCGCCAATTGCTTGGACAACATCACCTGTTCGCGTTGCTGTTGCAGCGCTTCGCGGTAGCGCTTGTTTGGAACTTCATCGGCGTGGTCCAGCGCCTTCTCGACGCTCCCATATTTTTTGATTAGCTCCGCTGCGCCTTTTTCGCCGATGCCCTTCGCTCCGGGAATGTTGTCGATGTTGTCGCCCAGCAGGGCCATGTAATCTACGACTTGTTCGGGCGGCACGCCCAAGATCTCTTCCACTTTCTTCGCATCGACAATGATGTCCGCCTTCGCTCCGCCCGATCCCGTGCGCAGCGTTCGCACATTTTTCCCAACCAGCTGCATCATGTCTTTGTCGTTCGAAACTACCAGCACATCCACATTCTTCTTCGCCGCCTGTAGTGCCATGGCACCGATCACGTCGTCCGCTTCGTATCCCTGCACTTCCAGAATCGGCAGCCGCATGGCCTCGCACAAACGCCGCACAAACGGCAATTGCACGCGCATCTCATCCGGCATCGGCTGCCGCTGCGCCTTGTATTTTTCAAACAGTTTGTCGCGGAACGTCGCGCCGGGAGGATCGAACACAATTCCGATGTAATCCGGCTCGTAATCCTTGATGAGCCTGCGAAGAATATTGCCGAAGAGAAACGGCACGTTGGTCGGCGTGCCCTCCGGCCCGGTCAGGCGCTGCGGCATGGGCGCAAAGAACGCCCGGTAGATATGCGCCATCGCATCAACAAGAAATAGTTTTTTCGGTGCAGCAGGCATGCCGGCGAGTATAGCAAACCGTTGACCTATGGCATCGCAGCGCCGGCAGCGCCATAAAAAGATACAGGCCAGCAGGGAATTTCTGGCCCGCTGACCCGTAGAAACCTCGAAGTTGGTCTTACTTTTGGTTTGGTTTCTCCGGTCGGGAATGCGCCTCAGGTTTATCGGATGCGGGCTGCTTCGATTCGCCCTGCGCCCCCACTTCTGCCTGCGAAACGAGCAGCATCTGCGTGCCGCTGTCGAGATGCACGTTTTTACCGGTTGAGGTGATGAGCGAGCCCTGCGAGCTGTTTGATGCCGCTGAGCTCACGTTCAGGCCGTTCAAACCGAACACGCCCTGGCTGTTAGAGGTGAGCTGGCCTGCCGCATTCAAACCGCCGACCGCTCCCCGGGAGGAACCGGCGAGGCTCCCCGTCGTATTCGTTGTTGAGTTCAGGGCCCCGGCCGCCGATCCTCCAGTCCTCGCCGCCGTATTTGTGACGGATCCAACTGCGCCTCCCGCCGTGGAAGTTACGCCTCCGAGAGCGCCACGACCGCTTGCCGCGCCCGACCCAGCGGCGGAAGCGCCCGCGCCACCAAAGGTGTCGACGTCAGAGCCAGACGCTGCGGCGCTAGTTCGCGCCGCAGCAATCGCTTGAATCGTTACATTCACGGGTACTTCCTCGCCGTTTTTCAAGATGGCCTTGTCAAACACGACGCCGAGCGCGGATTCCGAATCACCTTTGCTGCGCGCGGAAGCCTGCGTGACGTGCCCGACAAGCTTCGTACCCTTTGGAAATATCGCCTTGCCATCTGATTTCGCCGATTCGGTTGTGCGTGCATTTACCGGATCTCCCGGCTTGCATTTCTTCGAATCCAGCGGCGCACTCAGAGCCGCATTGACGGTCGAGCCGCTAGCGAGTGCACCACCATTCTGTCCTGCGTTCGCCGCACCAGCGGCAGCCGTTGAACCGTTCGCGGAAGCTTGCGCTCCTTGCTTACTGACATCCCCGGAAGCCTGAGCGCTTGATTGTGTCCCTGCCTGTGCTCCTGCTGGCGTCTGTGCGGCCTCACTCGCCGTGGCAATCGCCCCTGCAAGCAGCATCAATCCAATGCGGTTCATAGTGTTAATCCCTCCCAAAAAATGTCTCACTTGCCTGAGCCGGGTTAGGCCCCACACCACAATAAGGGTCACCAATAGGCAGTTTGATAGACGCAAGGACGATGCCAAGAAGTAACATCTTTAGATTCAATAAGATGACAGTCGTTTCGGCCCGTTTTTAATGGACTTTGGTAGCGAAAATCGACGCTGTTCCCCGTAGGTTTTACATCACTCCGAGCGCACGATGGCCTGCTGATTCCCGCGCTCAGACAATGCCCAGCGGCTTCGCCACTTCCGCCAAAATATCCGCAGCCCGTAGCAGTTGTTCTCGCTTGTGCGTCGCGCTCACAATGGCGCGCAGCCGCGCTTTGCCTTCCGCCACCACCGGATAACCCACGGCCGGCGCAAAGACGCCCGCCTCAAACAGTTTTTTCGAGAACTCGAACGCCTTCGCCGCCTCGCCCACATGTATAGGAATAATCGGCGTCTCGCTTACTTTGAACTGGAACCCGCGCTTCTTCAGCTCTCGCTTGAACATTTTCGTGTTCGCCCAAAGCTTTTTGACCAGCTTCTCGCCTTCGGGGGAATCGAGCAGCGAAAACGCTGCCTGGCACGCCGCCACTGTCGCCGGCGGATGCGACGTCGAAAACAGAAATGGCCGCGCGCGCAGATAAAGAAAATCAATCAAGTCGCGCGATCCAGCAACATACCCGCCCATCGCACCGATGGCTTTGCTCAGCGTGCCAACTTGAATGTGCACGCGCCCGTGGCAGCCAAAATGATCCACCGTGCCACGCCCGGCTCGCCCGAGCACGCCGCTCGAATGTGCGTCGTCCACCATCATGATGCAGTTGTATTTCTCCGCGAGATCGCAAAGCGCCGGCAGCGGCGCAATGTCGCCGTCCATAGAAAAAACACCGTCTGTAATAATCAGCTTCTTCCCCGGAAACTCGAGGTGCTCCTGCAGAATCCGTTCGCAATCCTTCACGTCCTTATGCTTAAACACCTTGATCGTCGCTCTCGAGAGCCGCGCTCCATCAATAATCGAAGCGTGATTTAGCTCATCCGAGATGATCAGGTCCTCCTTTCCAAGTACCGCCGAAACCGTTCCCGCATTCGCTGTGAATCCGGACTGGAACACCACGCAAGCTTCCACATTCTTAAATCGCGCGATCTGCTCCTCCAGCTCCATGTGAATCTTCATCGTTCCCGCGATTGTGCGCACTGCGCCGGCTCCCGCGCCGTATCGTTTCACTGCGTCAAGCGCAGCCTTTCGCAAGGATTTGTGCGTCGTCAATCCCAGATAGTTGTTCGACGCCAAGTTGATCACTTCCCGCCCGTCAAAAATGCAGACCGGCTTCTGTTCACCCTCCAGCACGCGCAGCTTCGGCGCCACCCCCTTCGCCCGCAATTCGTTCAACTGATCGGAAATGTACTGCGCCGGATTCTGTTTCGTTGCCATCGTTGCGGTATCAGACATGCTTAGACTCCTGAGGTGGACTCGGCTGGTGGAACTACTATTCTGCGTCAGCTGGGGGTTCAGGGCAAACAGTTTGGAGGCAAAGCTAAAGTGGGAAAGGCAATTCGCTCAGCGCGGCATCCCATTCGGATACAAAAGAATCTTCCCCGCCAATCCGCCCTGCAATTTCGCAAACGCATTCTCAAACTTTTCCAGCGGCTCCCGCTCCCCGAACAAGGGCTCCAAATTCAACCGCCCCGCCTTCAAAAGCGCCGTCATCTGCACCCAAGTTCCATACATCCGCCGCCCATAAATTCCCTGCACGGTTGCGCCTTTAAAAATCACATCATTCACCAAATCCAGCGGCACATTCTCCGTCGGTATCCCCAGCAGCGACGCGCGTCCCCCCGCCCGCAACGCCTTAAATCCTTGCTGGATTGCCGTTGGGTTCCCGCTCATCTCGAGCAGCGCATCCACGCCCGTTCCGTTCGTTTCCTCAAGAATCCGCGCGACCGCATTCTCCGCCGCTGGATTCAGCACGATGTCCGCGCCCATTTTTTTCGCCATCACGCGCCGGTTCTCGTTCGTCTCCGTCGCAAACACTGTCGAGCTCCCGCAAGCCTTCGCCACCGCTATCGACATCAACCCGATCGGTCCGCATCCCGTCACAAGCACCGTCTGCCCCGCGATCGGCCCAGCCAGCACCGTATGCACGGCATTCCCCAGCGGATCGAGAATTGCGCCGTAATGTTCCGGAATCGCCGGATCGAGCCTCCAGATATTCGATGCCGGTATTTTCACAAACTCCGCAAACGCTCCATCCTGATCGATTCCGATGATCCGCAGATTCTGGCAAATATGCGCTTCGCCCAACCGGCACTGGTGGCAGTGCCCGCAATTGACGTGCATCTCCGCGCTCACGAGGTCCCCGGCCACTACCGCCGTAACCTCTTCCCCCACGCGCTCCACCAGGCCGCAAAACTCATGCCCCAGCGTCACCGGAGGCTTGATCCGTCCTTGCGACCACCGGTCCCATCCGTAAATATGCAAATCCGTTCCGCAGATCGACGCCGTTTTCACGCGCACCAGCACATCAGCCGCGCCAATCGGGGGCACCGCCGCGCTTTCCATCGACAACCCGCGCCCCGCCCGCATCTTCCGCAACGCCTTCATCGTCGCCGTCATCTAGTTCAATCCTCGTTCAAAACACAATCTTCGATGCTAACACACCGCAATTTCCCCCGCCTTTGTAGTGGCGCAGCAAATTGCGCCGCTACAAGGATGGTACGCAGCACGCGGAATGCTTCCTCTCAATTCTCCGCAAATCCTCACCGGGAAATCTCCTCCAACACCAAACCATTCGTCCGCGGCCCCATAATCGCCACCACCGTTGCCACCAAAATCATCGCCACTGCCAACAGCGCAAAAACCGCCGGCACTCCATGCACCAAAACCGCCCCAATCAATATCGAAGTAAACGCCGCGCTCAACCTGCTCCAGCTATAAGTAAATCCCACGCCCGTAGCCCGCAACCGCGTCGGAAACAACTCCGACTGATACGCGTGAAACGCCGCCGAAAACCAATAATTCGCCAATGTCAAAAGCGCCCCAAATCCCACCACTGCCGCTGGCGCCACGGAATTCCCAAATCCCAACCCCAGCCCCGCCACCACCAAAGCCAATACCACAATCGTCCACTTACGTTCCATCCGATCTGAAGTAAACGCCGCTAGCAGCGGACCCAGCGGCGAAACCAACGCAATCAACAACGTGTACTCCAGCGTATGCAAAAGCGAAACTCCCCGCTTCAACAAAAACGTCGGCGCCCAATTCGCAAATCCATAAAACCCAATCGTCTGCAATGCCTGAAAAATAACCAGCATGGCGGTCCGCGAAAGATAAGGCCGCCTCCACAGCTCCCAAAACGAAGCGCGCTCCGCTGCCGCTTCAGTTTTTACACCCGTGGTATTTTGCTCGCCACTCGTCACTAGCCACTCGCCATTTCTCCCCGAAGTAGAAAATGTTTCCTTCTCCAACCCCGACATAATCGCATCCGCTTCCGCCACCCTCCCCCGGCTCTCCAACCACCGCGGCGACTCCGGCAATCGCCGCCGGAACCACCAAGTCAAAAGCGCCCCCGATGCCCCAATCACCATCACCCACCGCCAGCCGCTCATCAAAAAATGCGTCGGCACCAGCAATCGCGAAAGCACCGCCGCCACCGGAACCGCGCAAAATCCCGCCACCTGCGTAATCGCCACATACCGCCCCCGCGCGTAACTCGGCACCACCTCCGTCACATACGTATCAATCACCACAATTTCCGCGCCAATCCCCACACCCGCAAAAAACCGCAGCGCAATCAGCCACCCCGCGGTCGGCGCAAACGCATCCGCAAACGTAAACACCGAATAAATCAAAAGCAGCAAAATAAACGCGCTCCGCCGCCCCATCCGGTCGCTCCCCATCCCAAACACGACAGTCCCCACAAACATCCCCAAAAATCCCGTTGCCACAAAAAACGTAAACTGTCTCAGGGTGAGAAACCCGGACTGCTGCAAAACCGCGCCGAGGTAAGCGACAATAAAAATGTCATATAGATCGAAGAAGTTTCCAAGCGACACCAACGCAATAAACCGCCGGTGAAAACTCCCCAGCGGCAACCGCTCAATCCGCTCCGCAATCGTCGCGTTGTCAGTCGTCATCTGTTGTTCTTAGCTGTCATTTCGAATAAAAATAAAATAATCATTCGGAGCGCCAAACCAAAATTTTCATTCCGAGCGGAGCTGGGAATCTGCTTTTCGCATTTCCAATTTCGTGTTTCGAGTTTCGCTTTTCTCTTACTTCACTTCCGTAACGAGCCCAATCTTCTCCAACGCCTTCAGATACTCCATCACCATCTCCAACGGCACCGGCCCATACTCCGCCGACACCGCATCCCGAATCTCCTGCGCATTCCTCTTCCCATCCGCAAAATTCAAAACCTCATACGCATACTCCTCCCCGCCACCCCACAATCCTTCATAACTCATCAACTTTGGCGTAGCCACTCCCGCCGCCTTAGCATGATCCGCAAAATAGTCATACCCAAACACCGCCAGCGGCCCCTTCGGCTCCCCCTTCCGCGAATAAATCAGCAGACCGTCGCCAGTTGCTTTTGTTTGGCCGGAAGCGGCTTCTTGAGGCTGGTGAGGGACCTGCCCTGCCGAGCTCGGCAGTCCGATGAATTCGTGCATGGACAGTGAAAGTCTTCCGTCATATTCCCTAAACACTCGGCGCCAGGCTTCCTCGTTTTCGTTCGGCACCTCTTGCGAGTGCCGGTCGAAGGCCATCATTCGCTCGCTTCGTCCTGGCATCATGATGGAGAACAGATCTCTGTATCCCTTGTTGGTCAACGTCGCCAAAAAATATCCGCTAGCCGCCCCAATAAACGCCGCCCTCTTCAATTTCGTCGTATCAATATTCGCGGCCGTATCGAAATTCGTATGAATGTACCGGTCCGGCCAGTCATTCATATAAATCGCCGGTATCCCGAACGACGAATCCTGATACACATCGTGGTCGCTCCCCATCGTGTATGCGGAATACTCCGCCCGCAGCGGCTCCTTGCCGCCCTCCGGCGCTACAAACGGATACTCCGCCTTCCCCGTCGCCGCAAATTTGTACGACTCCTCGTTCACAAACTCCGCAAACGCCCACGCCACATCATGAACAAACGACGGCAAGCTCATCGGCCCCCGTGTCACGTGGAACACTGCCTTCGTCTCCGGCCCCCCTCCCACCATGTCCATGTGAATTGCGGCTTTGATCCGTTTCGCGAGCTCTGGACCCGAGTAGCCACCCAATGGCGCACCAGATGGATATCGCGGCGCTTCGGCTGGTTTCCTACGCTCGATGGGTCCGTTAGACTCGTGGATATCCCATGTCTCAAAACTTCCCCGCGGTCCATTAAGCAGCGCTAAAGTCCCCTCAATCTCCGGTGGCCAAATAAACCGTATCGTCCGCGCCGGCCGCGCCAACTTCCCTTCCGCAATCAACTTCTGCAAAGTCCGCGCCACCTCCAATATCGTCACGCACCCGCTCGCATTGTCATTCGCCCCCGGCCGCTGATGATCCAGGTGGCACGAAAACGCGATCTCTTCCTCCTTCAGTTTCGGGTCCGACCCCGGAATCGTCGCCGTCACCACTTCATAGTTCCCCGCATGCTGCCCCGCTTTCACCACCGCGTGCAGCGTAATCTTCTCCCCGTGCGCCAACCGCTCTCGCATCCTCCGCGCCGTCTTCAACGACACCATAAACGCAAACGTCTTGTGCTCCGTAAACGTCTCCAAATGCCCCCATCGAATCAAATTCTCATCCTCGCCCCACCATGCCGTCTTCTGGTTCTGCGCGTAACTCACAATCCCCGCCGCTCCAAATTTCCCCACCGCCAAATCCTGCACCGCCCCCGGCGACGCGCTCACCAAAACAATCTTCCCCTTCACGTCTTTGCCAGCGTAGTCCGCCTCGCTAGTCCCGCTGCCTAAATCCACCAACCCCGCCGTCACATCCGCCGACTCGCTATCCTCCGCCAACACCACAGGCTCCGCCGCATAACTCGCAATCTTCCCCTCGATCCCAATAAAAGTCTCGCAATTGTGACTGATTTCCTTCTCAATTTTTCTTGCTTCCTCCTCGGAACTCATGCGCACTCTCACCTTCGCGCAGTCACCGACAGGTACGGGCACTTCCCACAATTCCCCCATCTCCGCATCCCAAGCCGGCCGCGATCTCTGCGACCCATAAAAAATCTTCCCATCCGCCGGAAACTCGAATATCTGCACATCGCTCAACCCATAAGCCCTCGCCCGCTCCGCCACCAACTCCGCCGCCGAGTGAAATCCCATCGAACCGCGCTGCCGGTGAAACGTAGCAATCACCTCCAAATTCCGCTTCGCCGTCTCCCCGCTCAACTCATTCGCCAGCGCCGCCACATCCCTCTCCGCCAAAAGCGGCGGCTTCTGCGCCGTCACGACACCCGCCATCAGTCCACTTGCCATCATCCCCACCACAACCACGCGCAATTCTGGTCTCACGCCACCCTCCGCGCACATTTCTGCCCATCGGCGACGCCGCGATTCTACCTTCATTTCCAATGTCAGATTGTCTATTCCTGTAGGAGCACGGCACGTTTTTTGAAGCGCCGTTCCCGCTAGTTTCTTCGCTCCTGCCGCCAGCAGCCCTCCGCATCGCCACGCCCAGGAGTCACCAACCGTTCACCAAATTTTCACCGCAGCGTCTTAACCATTCCAGTCTAGTAGAGCAGCACGGGGTGTCGGCCTTTCTGCCCGCACCACGACAAAACCAGACCGCCCCGCGGTCAAACCCAAGGGAGTTTCAATGATCCGATCGTCCAGAAGTCTCCGAGCGCTCCTGTTTCTGCCTCTAGCGCTCCTGCTGTTCGTACCAAAACCCGCTTTCGCCGACGGTGATGTGCACAAGGTCAAGCACGTCATCGTGATCATGCAAGAGAACCACTCCTTCGACAATTACTTCGGCGCCCTAGCCTACGCCCCCGGCAGCCCCTATCACCACGAAATCGGCGGCTGTCGCAAAGACGATCACGATTGCGTCGACGGCCTAACCTGCAAAACCGACAAGTCCGGCATCATCACCTGCTTTAACTCCAACCCCGACGATAACGGCAGCACCGTCTTTTCCTTCCACGACAATCGCCGCTGCGCCGGTCCCGACCTCGATCATTCCTGGTTCCAGACCCATGAAGAGGTCAACTTCCTTCATCCCATGGACACGCTACACGACATCAAAAGCGACGGCTTCGTCCGCGTAAACGACATCACCGAGCAGCACGACAACGGCGTCGAAACCCCGACCGACGATCAAACCATGGGCTTCTACACGCAAGCCGACATTCCCTTCTATTACGATCTCGCCCAAAAGTTCGCCGTCGGCGATCGTTACTTTGCCGCGGTCCTCGGCCCCACCTTTCCCAACCGCTCCTACCTGCTGGCCGCCACCTCCTTCGGCCATCTGACCACCAGCGACACCTTCCCGCCCCCAGGCGGCTACAAGCCCATTACCGGGACCATCTTCGACCTCCTCGACAAAAACAACATCACCTGGGCCGACTACTTTCAGGACGCCCCGCAAGGCGGCAGCTTCCGCCAATTCGGCGGACCCGCCACCGATCCGCACTTTCTCCCGCTAACGGTTTTCTTGGCTCAGGCGGCAGGAGCACCTGGCGCCCCGTCGCTTCCCGAAGTCATCTTCATCGACCCGAATTTCGGCCTATTCGGCCGCAAGCTTGAAAACGATGAGCACCCCCCCACGGACATTCAACGAGGCGAAGCCTACGTCTCCCAGGTCCTAAACACCATTCGCAATGGCCCCTACTGGAAGGACTCGGTAGTCTTCTTCACCTACGACGAGCACGGCGGCTACTACGATCACGTTGCCTCGCCACGCGCCGCTCAAGGCCACCAAAGAACCCCCGATGGTATTTCACCGGGCCAATGCGCCGATCTTTCCAACGCTCCCGCCAGCCTCCAGCCAGGCGCCGGTGCCGAATGCGCGCAAAACCCACTCAGTAAGACCGACACAACCATCAATGACGCCGAGGAACTCTGCCCCGACCTGGCAGCCAATCCCACCGGGCCCTACCCGGAAAACTGCCCGTCGTTCGATCAGCTCGGCGTCCGCGTGCCCTTCCTGGCCATCTCGGCGTTTTCCAAACCGCACTACGTCTCGCACACCACCGGCAGCCACACTTCCTTGCTAGCCTTCATCGAAAGCCGCTTCCTGAGCCTCGACCAAGATGCGGACAACGACGGCGACGACGATGGTGCCGACCGCGGCGATGACAGAGGCCAGCGCACACCCCACCAACACCTGACCAAGCGCGACCAGCACGCCAACGCACTCGAAGACCTATTCGACTTCGACCACTCCCCATCGCTCAACACCACGCTAAACCAAGCGCTGCCGCCAACCGTGGACTGCACTCCCAACTAATTCCACGCCACCACAAAACAAAAGCGCGGCTGGCGCCACACACCCAGCCGCGCTTTTGTTTCGCCCGTTGCCCCTGTGCGCTCTGCCAACGCGCACACCTCGCTCGTCGACGTCTCGTAGGGGCACGATACTTCGTGCCTGTCTTTTCTTTCTCTTCGGCGTCTCGATTTCAAACGTGCTCGCTCAGTCGCATCCGCCAGAAACGATGCGAGCCTTATCCTCTAATGATCGGACTGTCTTGCATTCCTTACTTATTGGGGAATCGAATGTAGTTTCTTAGCGGATGAAGCGGAACGCTCGGAGCGTCTTTCTTGTTCCACGTGCTGGGTGCACTCGGCAATTTCGTCGTCGATCTTTTTGATTTCGAGGGCGAGGTGAAATTCCCCGGGATGCTTTGAATATTTTTCGAATAGCGAATTCCGTTTGCTCTTCAAGTCGTCGCGCTTTTTCTTCCAGACTCCTGCAACAGCTGACATGTTGTGGTCCCCATCACAGTGTGCGCCAATTTTTCGTTTGCCGATAGAGCCAAGCGGGGATTTGCCGGGATTCGTACACGGTCAGTCTCCCGCCGGGGAGAAACTCGCCCGCTCAGCGTACGTCCGAATCGGCCGTGTTTCCTGCTCGACAGAATGTTTCGGCGGGCGGAAGGATGCCGCCAGGAAGAAAACCACGAAGAGGGTAGCGGGACACAGGGGAAATTAACCGCGTGATATCATTCGCCTGCAATAAGGCGCTGGGAAGGAGGCGGCCATGCGGCGAATATTTGCTTCAGCGGCGTGTCTGGCTGCGGGAATCCTCGCGGTAGGTTGGCAAACAGAAATTCGAGCCGCCAGGCCCAGAAATTCAAACGCTTCCTCTGCTTCGCTGAGTCAACCTGACGCGCGGGCGGCGAACTCGTGGGATCAAAAAGCTGCTGCGGCTTATCTGGATCAAAGGGCGAGTTGGTGGATGGCCTGGCCGAGGGCGGCGCGCGATCACGACACTTTCTGTGTGTCGTGCCATACGGCGGTTCCCTACGTGATGTCACGGCCGGCGCTTCGGGGCGCCCTTGGAGAAAAGGGTCCTTCCGCGAACGAACGCAGACTTCTCGGCAATGTAACGAAACGTGTGCGGCTCTGGAAAGAAGTCGCCCCCTTTTATACGGACGCGGATCGCGGAGCGTACAAGAGCGTCGAATCTCGTGGGACGGAATCGGTTTTGAATGCGCTCATCCTTGCAAGCAACGACGCCAGCAATAGCCCAGGGAACGGACATCTGAGTGAGGACACTCGCGTGGCGTTCGAAAACATGTGGGCCGAGCAGCAGACCTCTGGAGACAAAAAGGGCGCGTGGCTCTGGCTCAGGTTCAAGAATGAGCCCTGGGAAGCAGACGACTCCGGCTACTACGGGGCCGCACTAGCGGCGATTGCGGTCGGAACCGCTCCGGAGAGCTATCGTTCGAATCCCGAAATCCAAAATAGTCTAAAAATGTTGCACGAATACTTGAACCGCGAGTACGCGGCACAAACTTTGAGCAATCGCGCCGTGCTGTTGTGGGCTTCTGCGAAACTGCCCGGACTGCTCGATCCGGCCCGCCAAAAGGCACTCATCAACGAGGTGCTCAACAAGCAGCAGCCGGACGGAGGTTGGAGCCTAACTTCGATGTCTGGCGACTGGAAGCGCCATGATGGAACGCCGCAGGAAGCCCGGAGCGACGGGTATGCCACGGGTCTGATTGCACTCGCGCTGCAACAAGCGGGCATATCCCAGGAAAATGCACGATTGAAAAAAGGACTCACCTGGCTGGCGGCTAACCAGAGCCGGTCGGAAGGCTTCTGGCTGGCCTACTCCCTAAACAACAACAACGAACATCACATCAGTCCCGACACCGCGCGCTTCATGAAAGATGCCGCGACGGCCTACGCCGTGCTGGCGTTGAGCGACTCCAAGACGCGCTGAATCAATAACAGGCGGCGAGGGTGGTTCCGCCGACTCCGCTCCGCATTACAAAGCTGATTTATCCCTAAGGGCCATTTGACCAGGGTGGGACGACACCGGTCATGCGCGCGTAGGCGATCAGCTGTCCCATATGCTCGTTGGCGTGAACGATGATCCGCAAATACATTCCGTCGACGGTCGCATCCCGATCGGCGATATGAACTTTGCGCTGAAGATCCTTTGGCGTAACCGCCAGGTGAGCCTGCTTCACTGCGTCTAAGGACCGCTTGAGCCAGCTAATCACCTCCGCCTTCGCGGTCACCGATTTCTCCATCCCCTCTTTCATGTCCGCCGGCATCTTCGGGCCAGTCACGCTCAGTAAGTAAAAATTAGCCTCGGCGATGTGCATGTACACCTCGCTGGTCGAGCGCACACCCGGCGCTGGACGCCAGGAAAATTTGTCCTCCGGCGTGGCTTCAGCAAGAGCGATCAGCTGCTGAGAAACGTGCAGCCACTCGCCGTCATAGCCCTGCCAGATGCCTTCGGGGGCCGTTTGCGCAAGCAAGGGGCGCGAGCCGAATATGCCGGCCACAAGGACTAGGAGAAGCGCTTTTTTCATGGTTTGCCTCCGCGCGAGAGATCCTTCTCGCCGTTCGGGGATCTGGACGAAAGTCTGAAGCAGGTGCTCATCATTATTCGTATCCCTTGATTTGACGGAGGTCATTTGCTGGAGCTAGCAAGAAAAGAAAGGTAAGACGGCGGGGAAATGCTTCCCGACGCGTGTGCTGAAAGTAGACTGCTAGAGTCAATATTTGGGAGAGAATTGAATAGTACCTGTAGTACGCGAAATATTCTCTGAGCCTGAAAGTTTTGCCTCCACCTCGAAGTCTGGCTCAAGATATCTCCTTCTTTTTGAGGTGCTTAGAAAGGTCACCGTAGGAAAGCCCGCTGCTTCTAATTAGGGTGGAGGTGCTCATGCATTTGAGCAAAAAGCACTACCTGATAGCAGGGGGTTCCGTGGCACTTGCGGTGGCGCTGGGAATCGGCGCTGCCGAGTTGCCGCGCCGCCCAAAGACAGTGGAAGTGACCGTGCCAGAAAGCACTGTCCTCCATGTCACTCTGGACCAAGCCGTGGCAAGCGACGAGAACAGACCGGGCGACCACTTTGAAGCTACGGTTTCCTCACCCGTCGTGATTGACGGCAAGACGGTCATTCCCGAAGGAGCGAACGCCGAAGGAGTTGTGGTGGACGTGCACCGCTCGGGGCACCTGAAGGGCAGGGGCAGTCTGCAGCTCGCACTGGAAAGTGTGGATGTGAACGGACAAAATTACGACATCCGCACCATCTCCGCCCGCAGGTCCGGTGGCGGCCACAAGAAGCGTAATTGGGCGTTGATCGGCGGCGGAGCCGGCGGAGGTGCGTTGATTGGTGCCATCGCCGGAGGCGGTAAAGGTGCCCTGATTGGCGGACCCGTGGGCGCAGGAGCCGGAACCGCGGTCGCATTTCTGACCGGCAAGAAAGACGTCCACCTCCGGCCGGAAACTCCCCTGACGTTCGAGCTCGCGGAGCCGGTCACGATACCAACGAAAACCTGAGCGAATGCGCTGAATTAACTCATCGAACGCGCAAATAGTGAAACAAAGGGCGGGCGTACCTTGTCCCCGTAGGCGGCCAGGGTGCCCGCTCTTTGTTTTCTCAGACACATCTCAGCCAGAAACATCCCAGAACCATGAATACGAATGACGACTTGGGGAATCTAATCACCCATGCGCATACGAGCTGGACTAATTGGGTTCATAGCCGTCATTCAGACGGTGCTTTTTCTAACGCACTTTCTCCTTTACGAGACCTGGACGTTTTCGCCCGCGCGAAGCGACGCCGCGGGGCCGCTGTGGCTCAAACTGATCCTCGGCGTTTTGTCGGTGAGTTTTCTTACCGCTTCGCTCCTCGCCTTTCGTTATACCAGCGCCACGTTGCGCGTGTTTTATCGGGCCGCTGCCGTTTGGCTGGGTTTGCTGAGTTTTCTCTTTGTTGCGGCTGTTTCTTCGTGGATTGCTTTTGGGGTTGCGGCGCTGGCCGGGCTGGACGTGAACTTCCATCGGATCGTCGAAGTGCTTTTCGCCGCGGCGGCAGTGACCGGAGTCTACGGTGTCTTCAACGCAAGTTGGACACGCATCACCCGAATTACTGTGCAGCTGGCAAATCTGCCTGAGGCGTGGCGCGGTCGTAGAGCAGCTCTGATCAGTGACCTGCATCTGGGACATGTGCGTAACGGCAGTTTTCTGCGGCGCATGGTGGCCAAAATTTTGAAGGAAGAGCCGGACGCGATTTTTATCGCTGGCGATTTGTACGATGGCACGGCCATTGATGCCAAGCGAGCGGCAGCTCCGTTGAGCAAATTGACGGCGCCGCACGGCGTGTATTTTGTCGCCGGCAACCACGAGCAATTTGGGGACGACACCAAATATCTGCGCGCCGTGGAAGCCGCCGGAGTGCGCGTGCTCAGCAACGAAAAAGTGGAAGCCGACGGCTTGCAGATTATTGGAGTCCCCTACCGTCACGCCACGCAGAACGGCCACTTTGCGTCGGTGCTTCAGGGCATCGGCGTGGATCGCGAACGTGCGAGCATTCTCTTGACGCATGCTCCCGACCATCCGGAAGTTGCGGAGGCGGCAGGCGTTTCTCTCCAGCTTTCCGGCCATACGCACGTCGGGCAATTCATTCCTTGGAGCTGGATGGCGCGCCGCATCTACCGCCAATTCGTCTATGGTCTAAGCCATATCGGCAAAATGCAAGTTTTCACATCGAGCGGAGCAGGCACCTGGGGACCGCCCCTCCGTCTCGGTTCGAATCCCGAGATTGTCGTGCTCCAGTTTGAGTAGAACCCGATGAGCAAATAAAGCGCGGCTACCCCGCGCCATGGAATGCCACACCGGGCAGCCGATGCCAAGCATTAGATCCAAGCCCAAATGTGTTTGAATCCTCACCGGCAAGGGTATAATGGTCTTCGTGAGGCCAGCAGGCTCGGCCCCACACCCGCCCTGGGCCCGTCTATTCGGAATTCCTTCATGCCCCGCCTTTGAAGGTTGCTCCGAAAATCAAACATGCCTCTCCAGGAACATGAACCTTGCGAACGCAAGCCTCGATCGACGCCAAAAATTCAGAAAAGTGCCCGGCAAATTAGCATTCATACAATTGGAGCGAGATGAGGGCGGAGCCGTGCTGGATGCTTCCGAAGGAGGCTTGCGCTTTGAGACCTTTGCTCCCGTACAGCAAAACGGACCTGTTCATTTTTGGTTTTCGCTTAATCTCCGCGACCAGATTGAAGCGTGGGGCCAACTGGTGTGGACCGATGCTGCAAAAAAGTCCGGAGGGTTGAGGTTCATGCACCTTTCCGAGGAAGGTCGCGCACAACTCCGGGAGTGGATGGCCGAAGCTCCCGCGGGACAAGACTCCGACGGAACGTCCGCATCCCCCGCGGTCTCTGACAGAACGCCGGACACGTTGGCAGGGGACAAACTGGATCCTGTCGCTGCATTCGTTTCGAAAGCCAAACCGCGGCCCTCATTCTTGGCGGGCGGGGAGGATTCTGGCGGCTCCAGTGCACTCCCTCCGGTATTTCAAAATACCCTGGAACAGGGATTAGGTCTCGTTCCTCTGCAGGCATATCTCGCATCGAAGCGAAAACACCTACTTCTCGGGATGATGCTGGGCATTTCGATCTCGGCCATCTTCGCCATGGCGGCCTTCAGATATTCGAACTATCGCCGCCAAATCCAGGACGAGGAAAACCTGGCCGCAGAAGCCCGCACGGCATCACTGGGGTCCGCAGTCCAGCCGCCGGCCCCAGCCGCACCGGCGGCGTCCAATCCGGCTCCTGGGACTCCATTTTCACCGGGCAATCCTAAAAAGGGGACCTCTACCGGCCACGCTTCGCAGACCATCGAAGCCTCAAGTTCGGCCGCATCGGTTGCTGCTTCTGTTCCGTCCCTTTCGAACGAAAAGGCGAAACAAAAACAGCGCTCCCAGACTCCAGCGCAACTCTGGGCCGCCGTACAAGCTGGCAACAGCAAGGCCGCGGTCGAACTCGCCGGACTCTATATACAGGGCGAAGTTGTTCCTCGCAATTGCATGCAAGCGCGCGTCCTTTTGCTGGTTGCGTCCGAAAAACGCAACGCCGATGCCATCAAGAAACTGCAAGAGCTGGACAAGACGGGATGTCCCGGCGAGTAGCGGTCAATTGACTATCTGCCTGCCGCTCAGCGTGTGATCAAAACTGCAGAATTAACAGTTCCGCAAGAAAGACATCTTTCTTTCCGAAGGTGATCAGACCGGACGGCGAACGCCAAGTTTTCGCATGCGCGCCTGGAGGGTGGTGCGCTTCATGCCGAGAAGAACCGCCGCACCTTTTGGGCCCGCGATGCGCCACTCTGTTTGGCGCAGCGCGCGGAGAATGTGCTGCCGCTCCGCATCCTCGAGAGTGGAAATCGATGAGCCAGAAGAGGTATGTGCGGTGAAGGAACTTGCGGCCAAAAAGGAGTCTGCGCTTGCGTCAGGCGCAACGGCGGCCGGTTTCAATTCCGAGATGGGCACGCGGAGCTCTTTGCCAGGAGAGAGAAGCACCGCGCGCTCGATAAAATTTTCAAGCTCGCGAATATTGCCGGGCCAGGAATAGCCGGAGAGCGCGTCCATGGCGTCGGCGGGAATGTACGCGACAGCTTTGTTGAGGCTGCGGCTGAACTTCTGGACGAAATAGCGCACGAGGTGCGGAACGTCTTCCGGCCGTTCCCGCAGCGCGGGGATATGAATCGGAAAAACGTTGAGGCGGTAGTACAGATCGCTGCGGAAGGCGCGCTCGGCGGCAAGCTTTGCTAGATCGCCGTTGGTGGCGGCGACGATACGCACGTCGACGTGCTGCGTGCGATTGCTGCCGAGGCGCTCGAACTCCTGCTCCTGAAGTACACGTAAGAGTTTGGGCTGAAGCTCGAGAGGAAGGTCGGCGATCTCGTCGAGGAACAAAGTGCCGCGGTCAGCCAGCTCGAAGCGTCCGATTTTTTGCGTAAGAGCGCCCGTGAAAGCTCCGCGCTCGTGGCCGAAGAGCTCGGATTCGAGCAGTCCACCGGGAATAGCGGCGCAATTCACTTTGACGAAGGTGCGCTCGCGGCGCGGGCTCAAATTGTGAATGGCGCGAGCGATAAGCTCCTTGCCCGTTCCGGTTTCTCCGGTGATGAGCACGGCGGTACCCGCGGGAGCAACAACCTCTACTTGTGCTAGGGCGCGCTTGAGCGCGGCGCTGTCACCGACGATCTCTTCAAAATTGAATTCACTCCGAATTTCTTCCTCGAGATAAAGCTTTTCTTCGGCAAGCTTGTCTTTCAGCGCATCAATTTGTTTGAACGCCAGAGCGTTTTCCACGGCAATGGCGATTTGCGCCGAGACTTGCTGCAGGAGTTCGACGTCCTCAGCTGGGAAAGCGTCCCCGCGGCGGCTGGCAAGATTAAGCGTACCCAAAGTGCGGCCTTGCGTAATCAGTGGGACGCAGCAAATGGTCTGCACACCTTCGGACCGTAGCGTGCGAATAATTTCATTGGGGAAGCGATCGATCTCCTCGCCGCGCGCGAGGAACGGCTGGCCGGTCGTGAAGCAGATCCCGGAAGGAGTGGTCTCCAGAGGGACGGTGATTTCCTGATCGAACAGCGCGGGGCGGCTGGAAAAATCGAGCGCGTGGATTTTCAAAAGGCCCGACACCGTGTCGCGAAGAGCGAGACTGGTGTAGTCATGATGAATCACTTTTTCGAGAGAGGTGACAATGCCGCGGAAAAGTTCGGGCAGTTCGCGGCTGGAAACTAGAACGTTGTTGACCTCGAGAAGTACCTGCAGCCGATCGCGCTCGCGTGCGAGCTGACTCTGGTAGGCCTGCGAGGTTTCAAAATTAAGCGCGTTGTCGACAGCCACCGCCACCTGGCTGGCCGCGCGCTGCATGAATTGGACATCCGCTTCGGTGATGCCCTGCGGGACGAGCCGTCCGAAACCCATGGCTCCGAGCCGTCGCTGAGCCGTAGTGAGAGGAACCATCGCCAAAGAGCGAACGCCGACTTCGCGCAGCCGCTGCAGAAAATCCGGGAAGCGATGATCCTCTTCCGAGTCCGTCACCACAAAGGGTTGCTGCGATTGCCAAACCCAGCCAGAAGGATGACCGTCCACCGGCGACTCGGTGCCGGTCTTCTTGGCCGGACCGGGAAGCCGCGTCTCGAGAAGGTGCAGCCGCATGACATTGTGCACAGGGTCATGAAGCACGAGCGTAAGAAAATCAAAGTCCACCACGCAATGCAGCCGCTCCGCTAGGTCGTGAAAAAGAGCCGCCAAATCGCGATGCTGCGCGATCGATTCCGCCACTTCAAGCAAGGCTTCGAGCTGGCGCCTCGAATGTTCGAGCGGCGCTGCATGTGTCGGTTCGGGCGGGGAAATAGCAGGATCCGCCATAGAAGCCAGAATAGCACCCGCCTTGCCAGCGGCTCAACCAAGGGCTGGATCGTTGGTGAGTCAGTCTCTGACTATCCAGAAGTTCGGGGGGAGTCAACGTTTACGAAGGTGGGAATCCTATTCCGAAACACGAACCACATTCTACTCGCTAGGTGGAAGACGGCGATAGAACTTGGGAAGCGTGGGGCGGTTCTCAAGGTGGCGGAGCCGGGCTTCGCCCATGTCGACGTCTCCGATTTTGCGCAAGGAGCGTGATCCTGGCTCCGCGACCGGACGAAACACGTCAACGGTGTAACTGTCTCCGGAAGCGGTGTGCGCGCGACGACCGCCGGAGACATCAGTTATTTGCCACTGGTAGCGCCAAGCAGTGATTGGTTTCTCGGAGCGGTTCTCAAAAACAATAGCTACGGATGCTTCCTCCGGCTCGCGGGCGAGATGACGCATCGGAGAGGATGGAGATGGAGTTTCAAAAAGCTGGTCGAAGTCGGGGAACAGAGACTTTTCGTAGCGATTGAGGATAACGGCGGGAGTTGGGCTTGGCAAAATATTGAGGCGCAACACGATGGCGATTATAAGCTCAACGAGGAGACTCATCCAGAGCCGATGAATGCTACTAGCGACTTCCTCACGCGCCAATCGCCGATCGTAGTGTCTGATTAACGCTGCGGTTACCGGAAACTTGCCCGCTTCGCGCGGACGGTCGCAGGGCGAACTGGATTAGCTCGCGAGCCGCGCCAATGCCGGTTTCACGAGCGCTTCCTCTTTGAGGCTGAGTACCACCCGGCCGTTGACCTGCCCCTTTTTGAGGCGGCTGAATACGTCGTTGATAGATTCTAGCGGCAAGGTCTCAATTGTGGCCTTCACTTTGCCGTCTCCGGCAAACGCGAGCGATTCTTCCAGGTCGAGGCGAGTGCCCACGATGGAGCCCCGAATCGTGTAGCCGTTCAGCACCACGTCGAAAATCGAAACAGGAAACTCGCCAGGCGGCAGACCGTTCAGCACGCAAGTCCCGCCCCGGCGAAGCATGCCAACGGCTTGCTTGAAGGCGATCGGAGAAACCGCTGTTACCAGCGCTCCATGCGCCCCACCGATTTGTTTTTGGATTTCCTTCGCAGGGTCCTGTGTTTTCGCATCAACCGCGATTTCCGCTCCGAGCTTCCGCGCCAGCGCCATCTTTTCTGGTCCCAAGTCCACCGCCGCAACGTGCAGTCCCATGGCCTTCGCATACTGAATAGCAATGTGGCCCAGCCCGCCAACTCCGGAAATCACCACCCATTCACCGGGCCGCGCCTCCGTCATTTTTAAGCCTTTGTAAGTGGTTACGCCGGCGCACAGGATCGGCGCCGCATCCACAAACGAGAGGTTGTTAGGAATTCGTCCCAAGTAGTCTGCTTGCCCCAATGCATATTGAGCGAAAGTTCCGTTCACCGAATATCCGGAGTTTTGCTGCTCGGGGCAGAGCGTTTCCCACCCGGCGAGGCAGTAATCGCAATGCCCGCACGCGCTGTGCAGCCATGCGATTCCGACGCGGTCGCCTTCTTTCAAGTGCGCGATGCCCGGCCCGAGGGCCGCGACGATTCCTGCTCCTTCGTGCCCTGGGATGAGCGGCATCATGGGCTTGACTGGCCAATCGCCGTCCACTGCATGGAGATCGGTGTGACATACGCCTGTCGCAAACACTTGTACCAGCGCCTGCCCGGGCCCGGGCGTTGGGATGGGAACTTCTCTCACAGCCAACGGCTCGCCAAATTTTTCAACAACGGCTGCTTTCATGGTTTTTATGTTTGGCACTTTGCATCTCCTTTTCGTCCTGGTGGCGCTAGGTTAGCTCCTAATGTAAGGAGCGGTCTGTATCATTGGGCACAACTCGTTGTGACAAAGAACACAGTGGGATGGTGCGATAAGGCTCTGGGAAGATTGCCCGTCTGGAGGGGCTGGAGTAAACTCCGGGGCCAGTGCCGGACACTCCGTCCATTATCGGTCGCACCATCTCCCATTACACCGTGCTGGAAAAACTTGGTGGCGGAGGCATGGGCGTCGTCTACCGAGCCGAGGATACGCGTCTCGGCCGCAATGTCGCGCTGAAATTTCTTCCCGAAGACATTTCGCAAGACCCGCTGGCCATCGACCGATTCCGGCGCGAAGCGCGCACGGCCTCCTCGCTAAATCATCCGAACATCTGCACGATTTACGATATCGAGGAATTTGAAGGCCGCCCGTTTATCGCCATGGAGCTCCTCGAGGGGCAAACCTTGAAGCGCCGTATCGCGAGGAAGTCCATCGAAATCTCGGAATTCCTGGAAATTGGAATCCAAATCGCCGGGGGGCTGGAAGCTGCCCACGCCAAAGGCATCGTCCACCGCGACATCAAGCCGGCCAACATTTTTCTGGTGCATCCGGGGCCGGCGAAAATTCTGGACTTCGGCTTGGCAAAATTCGCCGCCTACCGGCAGGCTGCTGTGGAGTCCGACGGCGAATCGTCCATGCCCACTCACCAGCACGTTCTGGAGGATGGACTTATCACAAGCCCGGGCAGTTCCCTGGGCACCGCAGCATACATGTCGCCTGAGCAGGCGCGTGGCCAGGAGCTGGACGCGCGCACGGATTTGTATTCTCTCGGCGTCGTGCTTTATGAAATAGCCACGGGCAGGGTTCCCTTCGCTGGTTCGGCTGTTGCCTTGATTTTTGATGGCATCTTGAATTCCTTCCCCGTTCCCGCCAGGAAGTTGAATCCGAATCTGCCTTTGGGCTTGGAAAATATTTTAGCCAAAGCGCTCGAGAAAGATCTCGGGCTCCGTTACCAGACCGCCTCCGAACTCCGCGCGGACTTGAAGCGCTTGAAACGCGATCTGGACTTGGGCCGCTCGGCGGCGAGCCCTGCTGTGCGGGCCGCGCTGGATGAGGTTCCTGAAAGGCATCCGACTTCTCGATGGCAAACCTGGGCATTAGTCGTCGGCGCGCTCCTCACCCTCGCCGTAATTCTTGGCTACGTACCGACACGGCCTGCGGCTGCGCCACGCGTGCTGCGAACTGTCCAACTCACCAACACGAATCGGCCCAAGTCAGGCGTGATCACCGACGGTTCGCGGCTTTATTTCATCGAGGGGCAATCGGTCCTTTCGCAGACCTCCGTAAGTGGCCGCGACACTTTTCCCGTGCCTAACTCTTTGGAGGACACTGGCTTTTCCAACGTTTTCGATATTTCGCCCGACGGTTCCGCGCTTTTGATGAATACCGCACGCGGCACTTCTCTCGACGGCCCTCTTTGGAGCGTCCCCGTGCTTGGTGGTTCGCCTCGTCGATTGGGAATCCTCGAGGGCCACGCCGGAGCGTGGTCTCCCGACGGCAAGCAGATCGCCTACTGCAAAGGGAACGACATATTCGTCGCGAAGAGCGACGGCGGCGATCCGCGCCAACTCTTGTCCGCTGGAGGGACGGCCAGCGATATTCGTTGGTCCCCCGACGGCTCAATTTTGCGTTTTACCGTGAACGATCCCAAAACGAATAACCGCTCGATTTGGCAAGCCTCCGCGGACGGCCGCAATCTGCACCTTTTGCTTCCGGGTTGGAGCGATGCTCCCAATGAATGCTGTGGGAAGTGGACACATGACGGGAAGTATTTCGTATTCCAGGCGCAACGCGATGCAACAGCCGACCTCTGGGCCATCAACGAACATAGTGGTTTTTTTCGCTCCGCGCCCCAGGCGCCAGTGCAGTTGACGACCGGCCCGATGAATGTTGGCAATCCGGTGCCGAGCCGCGACGGAAAGAAACTTTTCGTCCAGGGCTGGCAGCCCCGTGGAGAATTGTTGCGCTACGACGCCAAATCCAAACAACTCGCCCCTTACCTTTCGGGAATTTCCGCGATGGGGCTCGACTTTTCTCGCGATGGAGAGTGGGTCGCCTACAATGACGCGTCCGATGGCGCCATGTGGCGAAGCAAGGTCGATGGAACCCAAAAGCTCCAACTTGTTTTTCCGCCCATGCTCGCCTATTTGCCTCGATGGTCTCCCGACGGCAAGCAGATCGCTTTCTTTGGTCATTCGCCCGGCGAGCCATGGCAAATTTATCTGATTTCAGCGGAGGGCGGCGCTCCCGAACTGATCTATCGAAGCACCACCAATTCGGCGGACCCCAGTTGGTCGCCAGATGGCAAATCGCTCACGTTTGGGGAAAATTCGCTGAACAATCAGGGCTCCGCAATCTACGTACTCGACCTGGAGACGCGAACGCCCAAGAAGTTGCCTGGCTCCGATGGGCTGTATTCTCCGCGATGGTCTCCCGATGGACGCTACTTGGCGGCGATTCCGCTGGATTCCCTAAAGCTGATGCTTTTCGATTTCACCACGCAGAAATGGACGGAGCTAGCCAAACTTTTCGTGGCCTATCCGGTGTGGTCCCGAGACGGCCGCTATCTGTATTTCGACGGCATTCTCGACAATCAAGAGAGCTATTTCCGCGTGCAAATCGCCAGCGGAAAACTCGAACGCATCTTCAGCCTGAAAGGTTTTCAAGCCGCCGGAGGCGCTTTCGGAAACTGGAGCGGCCTAGCCCCCGACGAATCTCCCCTGGTCGTCCGCGACGCCAGCATCCAGGAAATCTACGCCCTCGATTGGGATCGGCCCTAATCCGCCGCGCTTCATGCAATTCCCCCGCAGGCAACCAGAGGAATTCCTCGAAGCAAAGTCACGCGATACTCAAGGTAAACTGAGAAGAGAATTTTCCGAGGAAGTGGAAGGGCGAAAGAAATGAGCGCGCGATTGCAGGTCATGAAATTTGGCGGGACGTCGGTGGGGGATGCGGCGTGCATGGCAAGGACGGCGCAGATCATCGCGCAGGGTGCGCGCGAAGGGGCATGCGTTGCCGTCGTTTCCGCAATGAGCGGCGTGACGAACCGGCTGATCGAAGCGGCGAAGCGCGCCGGAGCCGGTGACAATGGGCAAGGAGCGGCCGTTCTCGCGGCGCTGCGAACGCAGCATGCAGAGGCGCTTAAGATTTTGGTTCGCGAAGAGAATGCGCGCAGGGGGATCGAAGACGAGATGGAGGAAGTTTTTGCGGAGGGGAGCCGGCTGTTTGAAGGGACGGCGCTGCTGCGGGAATTGACGCCGCGAACCTTGGATGCTATTTCGAGCTTGGGGGAGCGGCTCTCCGCGCCATTAGTTGCGGGAGCGGTGCGGGAACTTGGCTTGCAAAGCGAAGCCGTGGAGGCAACGGAAGTGATTATTACGGACGCCTTCCACGGCGGCGCGGAACCGTTGATGGACCGCACGAGGGAAGAATGCGAGGTGCGCTTGCGGCCGATGGTTGACAAGGGAATTGTCCCGGTCGTGACAGGTTTCATCGGTGCGACGACGGAAGGCAAATTGACCACGTTGGGGCGCGGCGGGTCTGATTATTCGGCGACAATTCTGGGCGCGGCGATGAATGCGGATGAAGTGATTATCTGGACGGACGTGGACGGCGTGCTGACGGCGGACCCGCGGCTGGTTCCGGAAGCGCGAACGATCCCGGTGATTTCTTACCGCGAGGCCGCGGAGCTGGCTTTTTTTGGTGCGAAAGTGCTCCACCCAAAAACGCTTAATCCCGTGATGCGGGCGGCAATTCCAGTGTGGATACGCAACAGCTTCGCGCCCGAACGGCCGGGGACCTTGATCACGCCGGAGGGACGGAGCACCGGAGGCGGTGTGAAGGCGCTGACGGCGATCCAAGATGTGGCGCTGATCAGCGTGGGCGGGCCAGGGATTGTAGGATTGCCGGACGTGGTGGGGCGGACGTTTTCGACGACGGCGGAGGTGCGCGCGAATGTGCTGCTGATTTCGCAGTCGTCTTCGCAGAACGACATTTGCTTCATTGTGTCGGCGGCGGACGCGCAGCGGACCGTCGAGGCGCTGCGAAAAGAATTTGCGCAAGATCTGGCGCACGAAAAAGTTGAGCACATCACGGTCGATACGAATATCGCCATCGTTGCCGTGGTGGGCGAAAACATGCGCGGGACTCCAGGCGTCGCTGGCAAGACATTCAATGCGCTGGGCCGCGAGAACGTGAACCTGATTGCCATTGCGCAAGGCTCTTCGGAATCGAATATCTCGTTCGTGGTGGAAGAAAAAGCGATGAAGACAGCGCTGATCACCGCGCATCGCGAGTTTGGTCTGGGCGCGCCAGCGAACTAAATATTTCTACAAGCTTTCCAAGATTTACAAAGCATAAAATCCGATTGCGACATCCGCGACACGCATTAGAGCCCATTCCGTAGCGGGCTGCGTGGCCCACTCTTTGTAATCGTTCTATTAATTTGGCTTTTCGTCGTCGGGGGGAATTTTTGTGATATCGCGGATGTCGGCGATGTCGGCGATGTCGGTGATATCGCTGATTGTGCGAGGGGCGCCGGCGGGGTCTTTGACCATGCCGTCGAGCGTGGTTTTCGCATGTTCGTCTACCGCGCCGACGGCGGCTACCAGGCAGGAATAGAGGAAGGCTTTGATGCCGGAGCGGAATTGCTCGGTGGATTGTTCGGTGGTGCGGGTGACGTCGTCAATCATGGTGCGGCGGCGATTCTCGCAGGCGATGCGATTTTCGGCGTCGAGCGCGGCGAGGGCGGACTTGACGCGCTCGGTGGTTTCCGAGATCGCGAGGTCGACTTGGACTTCCGCCTGCCGGCGGAATTCTTCGAGTGTGCTTCCGGCGGCGCTGTGCAGGAGTGCGCGGGACTCCGCTACTCGGGCGTCCAGTTGCGCGGCGGCTTCGCGGGTGACCATGCGCGTGCCTTCCATCACACGAACGAGTTGGCGATCGGAAATGCGGTCCGCCGCAGATTCAAATTGTTCAGTGGCTTGACCTAGAGATTCGTCCAAGCGGCCACGCGTCTGCGGCTCGATTTCGCGAGTGGCTTTGACTATGAAGTTCTGGGTTTCGGACAGATGGCGCTGTGTATCGGCGGCGAGTTTTTCGAGGCGCTGCGCGATCTCTTCTGACTGCGCGCGGTAAGCGTTATGCTGTTCCTCCCAGCGGCTTTGGACTTCGCCAAGGCGCGATTCGAGGTGGCCAAGAATTTCTTCGCGGGAGGAGCGCATCAGCGATTCGAGGCGCTGCTCGGAAAACTCGCCGAGCTGCTGAAGATTTCGTTCGCGGACTCCTTCCACCCGAGCGAGAGCGGCGTTGATGGCTTCATCGAGATTACTTGCCAGCGCGTTCTGCACGACTTTTTCGGCGGCGGCCTGCAATTTGCCTTGCATGGCGGCAACCAACTGGTCGATGGTGATCGCGACGCGCTCCGGTTTTGACGGAGCGGTTTCTTTTCCCGGTT
>Ga0307478_10000311_pt1 | contig 52334 bp, 42 predicted proteins | sample atmos_gasesECM4C_2_FD_203713 | JGI IMG/M metagenome (GOLD analysis project Ga0307478, IMG submission 203713) | Hardwood forest soil microbial communities from Morgan-Monroe State Forest, Indiana, United States - atmos_gasesECM4C_05 | ecosystem: Environmental > Terrestrial > Soil > Temperate...
GCCAAAAGCGTCCCCTAAGTTTTTTACGCTGCGCTGTCTCTTTTGCCCCCGCTGATATTCGACGCACATCGCCTCGCTTTCAATCACAACTACCCTGCGATGATCGAACCGGTAAACCTGTCTAGTGGGTAGCCGCTTGCTTCGCGGGCGCGGCGTACACGGGCTTTTCCGTTGCGGGACAAAGATTCCGGTAGGGACAAAAACGGCAGTGGTATCCGGGTTTCGCGTCGAACTCCCCGGCAGCGATTCGATCTGCGACATCCACCACCTTGGACTTCGCTTCTTCCAGTTGCAGCTTGTGGCGGGTGGTAGCGACTGCGCTATTTTCGTGCAGGTTGTAGAAGATCAGGCGCTCGGCCTCGTAGCCCCATTTCTCACGCGCCGCGATCGCATAGATCGAGAGCTGCAGGCTGTCATCCGCGTCTTCCTGGGCCCGGGCCTTTCCAGTTTTGTAGTCCACGATGGCGACGCGGCCGTTGCCGAGATCATCGATACGATCGATCCGTCCCGCCACTGTCGCATTCCCGACACGCATCTCGAAATGTTCTTCGGTATGAAGTACCCTGGGCCCCTCCGAGCGGAGGAGGACGTTCAAAAAGTCCCGGAGTTGCTCGATTCCCTGCTTCTCGTAGAGTTCCCGCTGGTAGGAATCGTCGACTGCAGCTTGCCGGAAATCCGCTATGAACAAGTCCAGCAATTCCTGCTCGGAAAAGGGTCGTTCCAGTCGGACAGAATCGAAGTACGTCTTGAGCACGCGGTGCATGGACGCACCGAAGTGCATGGCCGCCGGAACATCTCGTGGAATCCTCCACTCCCGTTCAAGCTTGAATTGCAGGGGGCATACCTCGTAGCTCTCCACGGCGGTCGCACTCAACCGATTCAGCGGAAACGCAGGCGGCATCGCAAGCCATTCCGCGGTACGCGAGATGAACGCCGGCGGAGGCGCCGCATGTCCGAAGAGGTCGGTTTGAAATTCCCGGGCCGCGCGTTGGACTACCCACGACCTCAATCCTGGATGCCTCAACAATTCCCGCGTCAAGCCGGGAGGCGTTTTGTCCTTGCCGGCGCCCTGCTTGCCATAGAGAGTCAACGAATCGCGCGCCCTAGTCATGGCTACGTAAAACAGACGACGCTCCTCCTGGTCATGCAGGGCCCGGCCGTCGCCCTCCGTCATGGAGTCCTCGTCGCGGAGATCTTGGGGAAATTCGACGAGCGGCTCCCGGTAAGTCGCCGGAAAGGAGTTAGACGTGGCCCGGATAATGAACACGTGGGCGAACTCGAGCCCCTTGGCCGCATGCGCGGTCATGAGGCGGACAGCGTCCTGATCGTCGGATTGCAGGCAAACCGCTCCTCGCGCTTCGCGGAAATACTGGAGATACTCGAGGAACTCTCCGACTTCGCCAGTCCTGGTAAGCGGTTTCTTCTGCCAGTCGGCGACGAATTTCAAGAGCGCTTGCAGCGGCGGGGAGCTTCGATCGAACTCGAAATTGCGGAGCAGGATGTCGAGTGCGGCAATCGTGGTCGCGTCGCCGGTCGCAATTTTCTCGCGCACCTGGCGCAGTTCTTCGAGGACGGCAGGACCACCCTCGATGTCCCGCAACAGTACTGCCAGGGTGGCGGGCGGGCCCGCCGGTTGCTCGCGCGGAATGGCGCGCATGGCGGCCCGCACCTTCTCCGGATCAATTTTGAACCGAGGCAGGGCCGCGACGCGCAGGAGACAGGCTGCATCGGCGGTTGAATCGACCGCACCCAGGCAAGACAGCAGGTCGCGCACCTCGGGCGTATCGAGCACGTCCATGTTCTCGATGGTGAACGGGATTCGCTTCTCACCCAGCTCGCGCGCGATCTCGTCGCGATGAAAATGCGAGCGATACAGGACGGCAAAGTCGCTCCAGCGGCCGCGAGCCTGACGCCGTTTCTCGTCGATCGCAGCCACGATATCCACGCACTCGAAGTCGCGAGCGCTCAGGGGTACGACCTCCACCGGGACACTGGGCAGTAGCTTGCCTTCTTGCGCCGCCCTCTCCTCGCGAGCCGACTGCAGCGGTACACGCTGATAGGAAAATTCCGGCTCAGCCTGGATTCCTGAGAAGACAGCAGGATTCTTGTCGATGAGAGCAAAAGCACATCGCAGAATGGGTGTGGTGGAGCGCTGATTCTTTCCCAACACAACCAGGCGCGCGCCCGGGAAGTGCCGGTGAAAGAGGCCGAAGGCCGCACTTGAGGCTCCGCGAAAGCGATAAATGGCCTGGTCGGGATCGCCCACCGCGAACACGTTCCGATTCTGGCCCGCAAGCGCAGAGAGAATCTTGATCTGCGCAAAATTCGCATCCTGGAACTCATCCACCAGTATGAAACGAGCACGCTCGCGTTCCCGGTCCAGCAGGGCGGAATTTTCCTGAAGGAGTTCGTAGGCGCGCGTAATCATGTGGCTGAAAGTGCCCAGGTTCTCCTCCCGCAACATTCGTTCGACGGTAGCGAACACCGAGGAAATTTCATGACAGCGTCCCACGATTTCTTCGTCGGTAACCGTGCCCAGGTCCTTCGACCTGGTCACCCGCGGAATCGGCAGTTGCCTGCAGTCGAGCTTCTGAACGTACTCGGAGTATTTTTGCGGGCCGACGAGTTCGTCGTGACAGCGGCGGATGAAATCCAAAAGATCGTCGAGAAACTGCGTGACATTGGCGGCGCGCACGAAGTAGCTGAGACCAAGCTCGCGGATCCGCTTGCGCAGGAAGATCCAGAGATCCTTATCGTCCAGGACACCGAAACCCCGTTCATTGCTCTTTAGCAACTCATTGCAATAAGCATGAAAGGTCATGGCGCGCAGGCCGGAGACGTCGGTGCCGCGCAGCTCTGCCTGCACCCGCTCGCGCATTTCTTTGGCGGCATTGTCGGTATAGGTGAGAGCGAGCATTTCTCTCGGCCACGCATGCCCTTCCCGGATGAGCGAGGCGATCCGGCGAGTGAGGACGGTGGTCTTCCCTGTGCCCGCGCCCGCGACCACCAGCATGGGGCCGTTTACGTGCTCAATGGCTTCGCGCTGGCGTTCGTCAGGAGTGATGGGCAAGGTACGAGAGGTGGACTTCACAGAAACCATTGACCGGAGCATAACAGAGGACGGTGTGGATGTTCTGTGCGAATCCGGTGGGTCAGGACAGCTCTGAAATAGCAATGGCAGTCGCCGCAATCGCGGCGGTTTCGGCCCGCAAGATGGTGCTGCCCAGGGAGGCCGACGTCCAACCGGCTTGAGCAAACATGTTGAGCTCATCCTCGGTCCAGCCCCCTTCGGGCCCGACTGCGAGGAGAAGGTCCTCATCGGGTGAGTGCGACTGCAGAGCGTCCTTCAGCATGACTCCACGCTCGGACCCAGCCAGGACGATACGCGTGGGCGCTGTCAGCGGCACAACGTCTTGCAGCCTCATCGGCTTGTCGAGAATGACCAGGGCAGTGCGGCGGGATTGCTCGGATGCCTGTTGACCCAGCCGACGCCAGCGTTCCACGCGTTTATCAGCGGCACGTTGCAAATGGACATCCGTGCGACGAGCGATCACCGGGATGATGCGGCCAACCCCCAGCTCAGCGCATTTCTCCACCGCCCATTCCATGCGGTCAAACTTGAATACCGCGAGCAATAGAGTGATATTTGGGATTGCTGCGGCGGGAATTTCTTCACCCAGTTCGAATTCGACACGTTCCGGTGAAACCGACGTAATCTGCCCGGACCGGATTGCTCCGCCACTTGCGACCTCGAAGCGCTGTCCTATGCGAGCGCGGAGGACAATTGCCAGATGAGCGGCGTGGGATCCGACGAGGGCTGCACGGCTCCCGGAAACTTCGTCGGCGATCCACCGGCGGCGAGTCATGATGAGGACGCGGCGGCCTCGAGACCGTCGCTATCCGAAGATGTCCTTCATTTTCTCGACCAGGGTGGAACGCTGGGGCTTGTTCTCGATGCGAGTAAGGCCGTCGAGTTCCTGCAGCAGTTCACGCTGGCGCTTCGTGAGCTTGGTCGGCGTCTGCGATCGGACTTCCACGAACAGGTCGCCTTTCCCGCGGCCTTGCAGCACCGGCACGCCCTTGTTCTTGATACGGAACGTCGTCCCGGATTGCGTGCCCTCGGGAACCTTCAAAATCTGTTCGCCTTCGAGCGTGAGCACCTTGATTTCGGCGCCGAGCGCAGCCTGGGTGAATGAGATCGGGATCACGCAGTGGAGATCGTTGCCCTGCCGCGAAAAGAACAGGTGCTCCTTTACGTGGAGAACGACATAGAGATCGCCCGCAGGGCCTCCGAATGCGCCCGCCTCCCCGTAGCCGCTGAACCGGATGCGTGTGCCATCCTCGACGCCCGCCGGCACCTTGGCTTCGACCGTGCGCTGGCGCAGAACGCGCCCTTCGCCTTTGCACTTCGGGCAGGGATCGGTGATCACGCTGCCTGCCCCCTGGCAAGTCGGGCAGGTGCGGGCCATGGAGAAGAATCCCTGCTGGTACCGAACCTGGCCTCTGCCCTGACAGGAGCGGCAGGTCACTGGAGATTTGCCCGGGGCGGCGCCAGAACCCGAACAGTCCTCGCATGCCTCGTGACGCCGGACGGAAACTTTGGTTTCCGTTCCAAACACCGCTTCTTCAAACGTGAGCGTGAGGTCCTCGCGCAAGTCGGGACCACGCTGTGCACGGGTACGCCGCCGGCCGCCTGCGCCAAACAGGTCGCCAATCCCGAAGAACTCGCCAAAGATGTCGCTAAGATCCTGGAAGGCGTTGGGATCGAATCCGCCCATGCCTCCAGCACCGGAGACACCGGCGTGACCGAAGCGGTCGTAGGCCGAGCGCTTGTCAGAATCGATCAGCACAGCATAGGCTTCGGTGAGTTCCTTGAATTTCTCTTCTGCTTCGGGATTGTTTGGATTTCGGTCGGGATGGTATTGCATGGCGAGCTTGCGGTACGCGCTCTTGATTTCCTGCTCGCCGCATTGCCGCTCCACCCCGAGAACTTCGTAATAATCGCGTTTGCCGTTACTGGTCAGAATGGGCTTCCCCTTTCAAAAACAAAGCAGTCTCTGGCGATGGTCATGATTTGGAGTTTTTTGCTACCCGTACCATTGCGGGCCGGAGCAGACGGTCTTTGAGCTTGTATCCCTTTTGCAGCTCATCCATGACCTGGTGATCTGGCACCTCGGAGGTCTCGACCATTTCAATGGCCTCGTGAACACGCGGGTCGAAGGGTTCGCCCTTGGCGGGCACCGGCCGCACACCCAGCTTGCTGAGAGCATCCTGCAGCTGCTTGTAGATGAGTTCCACACCATTTCGGAACTCATTAGGTTTACTGGCCGGAGCATTTAAGGCGCGCTCAAAGCTGTCAATGGCGGGCAAGAATGCCTTGATGGCATCCGCGACGGCAAAGTCGCGGAATTCCTGCTGTTCTTTGGCCGCCCGCTTACGGGCATTCTCAAACTCCGCCTGCGAGCGGGCAAGTCGATCGAGCAGCGTATCGCGCTCCGACCGGATCTTCTGCAACTCGCTGGCCTCTGGGGCGGGCGCGCTCGATTCTGCGCCCGTGCCTTTCCCTGCCTGTTCCGTTTCGTCGGAAGCCGGCAATTCGTGTTCGAGATCAAGTTCCTGCGGATCTACCTGTGATTTTCCGTTCGTTTTCACCATAAAACTATTCCGATTCGTTGAGAATTTTGTCGAAGAGGCGCGCAATATAGGAAACTGCTGTCATCGTGTGCTGGTAGTCAATACGCGTCGGCCCAATCACGGCCAGAGATCCCCTGACTTCACTGCCCACCCGGGCAGGCGCGCCGATGAGCACAAAATTGCCCATCGAGGGCAAGGCCTCATTGAGACCGATCACGACGCGCACCGCCTCCTGCTTTGCGTCCAGATAAGCTTCCAGCAACTGGACGATCTTCCCTTTCTCCTCTAAAGTTTTGAGCATCTCCTGCAGACGCTGGCGATCCTGCTCGTTCGCAACCAGATTCGATGCGCCTTCCACGAAGACCGCTTCCGTGCCCGATTCCGCGGCCAGGGCTCCCTGCTTATAGAGCTGTTCGAGCGACTGCATCAGGCGGTCGTATTCGCTGCGTTCGGCTTCCAGACGGTGCTGCAGCTCGGCACGCATCTCGTTCATGGTCCATCCGCGGAAGTTTTCGTTGATGTAGCGTGCCGCCGCGTCCAGATCAGCCTGCGAGATATCCAGGCGCAATACCCGGTCCCGCACCAGCCCTGCGCGTGTCACTACCACGGCCAAGACTTTCTGGTCGCCGAGACGCGAAAAGTAAACGTGTTCCAGCGCGTTCTTTGCCCCCGGAACCGCAACCGCCACCCCGACATTCTTCGAAATCAACGAAAGCACCCGCGACGTCCGCTCCAGGAATTCCTCCGTATCTGTAATACCCGACAGCGAATCGCGAATGATGTTCTCGTCTCCGGGCGAAAGGTGCGCCTCGCCCGAGATCTGCTCCACGTAATAGCGATAAGCCTCCGTGGTCGGTACCCGTCCCGAGGACGTGTGGGGCTGCTCGAGAAAGCCCGCATCCGAAAGATCCGCCATCACGTTGCGGATTGTGGCAGGGCTCAGGCCTTCGCGGTTCGAACGCGAGAGCACGCGCGAGCCGACGGGCTCGCCAGTAGCGATAAACGTCTCCACAATCGCGGTCAGAATCTCACGTTCGCGGTGGCCAATGTTCCCTGGCGGTGCCATGAATCCCTTGTATCACTTTGAGCAGGAGGCCGGAAGTGACGAAATGACTCTCCGCTCAATAGCTCTATAAACACTTTAGATGCAAAAGCTTAGGTTTCGATTCACCAGTGCTTCCGGGCTTCGATTCTAGGAACTTGAGCGAATTAGTGTCAAGCGTTGGCACTCCGGTGGTGTGAGTGCTTACCCAAGGGGCCTCTACCTTTGTTATGCGCTGACCTGCTGTATGCTGTCGGGCGTCAATCGTCTGGGCCAGTAATCGGATGCGAAAAAAAAGAATTCACGTGGTCGTTATCGGCGCGGGGGCTTTCGGAGGCTGGACCGCGCTGTACTTATTGCGCAGTGGGGCGAAAGTCACCCTGGTCGATGCCTGGGGTCCGGGAAATTCGCGATCCTCATCCGGTGGCGAGACCCGGATCATCCGCGGCGCGTACGGGCCCGACCAGCCTTACACGCAATTGGCAGCGCGCGCCCTGAAACTGTGGTCATCGAATGAGCGCAAGTGGAAGCGGCAATTTCTATACCGGATCGGGGTTCTCTGGATGGCCTCCGGAGACGACGATGCCTGGGAGCGCCAATCTCTTGCCATGTTGAAGGAGGCCGGTATCCTTCGTCAACGTCTCTCGGCCCGGGATTTGGCAAGGCGCTGGCCGCAAATCAACTTCGCGGAAGTCGAGTGGGGCATCTACGAACCCGAGAGCGGATATCTCCTGGCTCGTGAATCGTGTAGAGCTGTTGTGGACCGATTCATTCGGGAGGGCGGCACCTACCACCAGGCCGCGATTGCATCTGAAGGCCTGGAGTCCGGCCCTTGGAAGGAATTAAGGCTTTCCGACGGATCAGCGATTCGCGCCAACCACTACGTGTTCGCTTGCGGTCCGTGGATGGGCAAGTTGTTTCCACAAACGATCGGAAACAGCATCCAGCCCACCAGGCAGGAAGTTTTTTTCTTCGGCACGCCCGCCGGCGATCCTCGATTCGACGAGCGCAATGTTCCCGTGTGGGCCGACCATCGCGGACGATTCATGTACGGTATTCCCGGGAATCAGGCGCGAGGGTTCAAGCTCGCCGACGATACGCGCGGACCGGAGATCGATCCGACCGCGGGCGACCGCAAGATCAGCGAAGAAGCCTTGCGGGGTGCTCGCGAATATCTGGCATTCCGCTTTCCCGGCATGAAGGATGCGCCCTTGACCGAGAGCCGCGTCTGCCAATACGAGCAAACGCCGGATGGCGGTTTCATTGTGGATCGTCATCCCGCGGCGGAGAACGTCTGGTTGCTCGGTGGAGGTTCGGGTCACGGCTTCAAGCATGGCCCGGCTTTGGGCGAACTCGTGGCCAAGCTCGTTCTCGAAGATCAGGAAGCCAGGGATTGCTGGAGTCTGAAGCGGTTCTCGGAACACAGGCTGGGAGCCGCTACCTGAAATTCGACTCCCCTACGCGCAAAACCGGCTACTGAATCTGGATCACGCCTTCCGGAGCATGCGACCGAATCTCATCGACCCGCGTGATTACTTTGCGCGCGAAATCGTACAGAGACTTGGTGCGCGGCGTGTTCTCGCCTTCAAGCACCGCAGGCTTGCCGGTATCCCCGGCCTTGCGTAGTTCCGGATCGAGTTGAATGGCGCCCAGAAATGCCACGCCGAACTGCTGGGCAGTTCGTTCCGCGCCGCCACGAGAGAAAATGTCGGTCTCGTGATTGCAATGCGGGCACACGAAGTAGCTCATGTTCTCAACCATGCCGATCAGATCGACCTTCATCTGGCGGAACATCTCAATCGCCTTGCGTCCGTCCTGCAGCGAAACGTCTGACGGGGTGGAGACCACGATTGCACCCGTCAACGGGACGGTCTGAATCAGTGATAAAGCCACGTCGCCGGTGCCCGGAGGCAGATCGATCACAAGGTAATCCAACTGACCCCACTCGACCGAACCGAGGAACTGCCGGATGATCTGATGCAGCATCGGTCCGCGCCAGATGATGGGCTTGTCCCCAGGATTCAGAAACCCTACTGAAATGACCTTCAATCCATGCGCCAGGATGGGCTCGATCCGTTCGTTACTGACGGCGCGGGGCTGGGCGTTGGTCCCGATCATCAACGGAACGTTGGGTCCGTAAACATCCGCGTCCAGCAAGCCAACTTTGTGGCCGAGCTTTGCCAGAGCCAGCGCGAGATTCACCGAAAGCGTGGTCTTCCCTACTCCGCCCTTGCCGGACCCGACGGCGACGATGTTTGTAACGCCGGGCAATGCCTGCGGGCTCGGCGGCTGCGGCTGGTGCATGTGACTCAAGGATCACCCTTCCTTCCACTGAAACCGCGCCAAGGCGGCCCAATCTCGATTATACAGGGGCATCACATGGACGTGTGACAGCGCGGGCCGGTGCTTCGCGCCTCCGCACGGCACTCACAATGCAGGAATTCAGCACCAGCTCTACACGGCGAGGTATCCGCCGTCTACGGGCAAAGCCGCGCCTGTCACCCAGGCTGACTGGTCGCTGGCCAGGTAGAGCGCAAGTCCCGCGATGTCCTCGGGCTTCCCCAAGCGGCCAATGGGATGCACTCCGATGCGCTCGCGGCGAACCGCCGCTGGATGTGGAGCCCTGCGTAGCACCTCCGCCGTCAAATCCGTTTCGACGAACGATGGGCAGATTGCATTGACGCGAATGTTCTCTGCGCCGTAATCGATAGCCATGCTCTTGGTCAGCAGAATCACGGCCCCCTTCGAGGCCGCGTATACTGCGCGATTTCTCGCTGCGTTGATTCCAAGCACTGAGGCGACGTTGATAATCGAACCACCCCCCGCCTTCCGCATGTACGGCAACACGGAACGTGACAACAGCCAGAGCCCACGCACATTCACGTTGAAGGTTTCGTCCCATTGCGCTTCCGTAATCTGTTCGGCGGTCCCAATGTGCAGAATGCCCGCATTATTCACGAGCACATTGAGAGTTCCGAATTGCGCGATGGTGGCTGCCAGAACGCGATCGATGTCGTCCTGCCTGGAGACGTCGCCGCTCTGGACAAGGGGAGCACCGTCCACCTCGTTCGCGACTGCCTCCAAAACATGCTTACGCCGGCCGACGAGAGTGAGCTTTGCTCCCTCCCGAGCGAAGGCGAGGGCGATGGCGCGGCCGATACCCGTTCCAGCGCCGGTGATGAGCGCAACCTTGTTGGCGAGGAGTGACACGCCGACTAATGTATCAGGGACGGCACGAAGAGCAGGCTCGGAGTCAAGAGACGCATCTACCGAGTCGGGAGCTAGAGGCTTTTGCGGGCATGATCGGGCGAGATATCTCCAGGACCAAAGTCAGACCCAGCGCTCTCGGTCTCGAGCCGTACCTTTCCCCGGAACATCCGATATACGAAAACGAAGTATCCCACAGAGAGAATCATAGCCAACGTCCACCAGACCAGCCCCACAGTCAATCCATGATGACCGGCAGCCGAGTTGTAGATCGTCAAGTTGTTCGCAGGATCGGTGCTGGCGGGCAAAATCACGGGATAGAGCGCGAACACGGCCCCCACCAACATTCCTGTGATGTAAACGCAGGAAGCAAGGAATGCTTGCAGTTCCCTTCCCTTGCGGGTAGCGACCAACATCAGGCCCAGACTGGCGAATACGACGAGAGGGATCAGAAATCCGATGGGATAAGTGAGATAGTTTTCCTTAATCGACGGGCGCACAAACCACGTGGCGATCAGACTCACCAGTGTAAGGATCAGTTGTAGAGGCCACACGCTCAACGCCAGGCTCTTCGCCCGGCGTCCTAGCTCGCCATCCGTCTTCAGTGTCACATACAGGGCGCCATGTGCAGTCAGAGTCACCAGAGCAACGACTCCGGCCATCACCGTGTACCAGTCGAGAATGCCCGGGGAGGGGCCCAGGCGGAAATTGGTCCAGAGGGGCTCGAAAAAGTAGCCGTCCGATCCCAGCGGCACGCCGCGGATCACGTTGCCCAGGGCCGCACCGAAGAAAATTGCCAACAGGGCGCTCGACAGGCAAAAGACTACGTCGAAAAATCCCTGCCAGACGGGGTTTTCCATGTGCGAGCGCAGCTCGATCCCAATGCCGCGCAACATGAGAAGCCAGAGCACCATCATCAGCGGCAGATAAAAGCCGCTGAACGCCGATGCGTAGAGCTGCGGATAGGCGAAGTACAGCGTCCCACCCGCAGCGAGAAGCCATACTTCGTTTCCATCCCACACCGGTCCAATCGAACGCAGTATCATGCGCCGCTCTTCGGTTGTGCGAGCCGCACCCAGATAAATAATTCCCGCTCCCAGGTCAAAACCATCGAGCACCACGTAGGCGGCGATCATCACCGAAACGATCATGAACCAGATTGTTGGCATGGAATCCTCTTAGTGCGCAGCCGCAGGCTGCATGACCGGGCCGCTCTCGATCTCCCGGCTAACCAGAAACAGGAACAGAATGCCGAGCACGGTGTACATCCCCATGAACCCGAGCAAGGTGAACAGTCCATTCCCCGCCGAGACCAATTTCGAATAACCCTCCGTGGTGCGCATCAACCCGTACACAAGCCACGGCTGACGGCCGATTTCAGCCGTAATCCATCCTGCGGTGTTCGCAATGTAGGGAAACGGGAGGCTGAGCAGGAGAATCCAAAGCATCCAGCGCGCATGGTAAAGCCTGCCGCGCCACAGCAGCAGCGCCGCCAGCACCATAATCGCGATGAAGATCGTCCCCAGGCCAACCATGATGTGGTAGGTGTAGTACAGCAGAGGGATGTTGTCGGGCCACGTATCCGGCGGAAATGCGTTGAGGCCTTTCACTTCGGCCTCCCACCGGCGATAAGTCAGAAAGCTCAACACCTTCGGTAAGATCACCGGATTATCAATCTTGCGTTGCGGGACATCGGGTTGGCCGATCAGAACCAACGGCGCGCCAGGAGTGCTCTCAAACAAAGCCTCCATCGCGGCGAGAGTGGTCGGCTGATTGTGCGCGAGCATTTTCCCCTGGCCGTCGCCGGTCGGAAACAACTGGAGTACCGCAAAAATCAATCCCGCGACGACGCCCACCCGGACAAAAATCCGGCCGTGCTCTTTATACCGACCCCCGAGGAGGTAGAACGCTCCCACCGAAGCCATGGCAAATGCGCCGGTGATGACGGCGCCGCTCATGTTGTGCGCGTACTGCCAAAAGGCCCAGGGATTGAGCAACAGCTCCCAAAAGCTGCTCAATTGCACGGAGCCATCGGCGGCTTTGGAGTAACCGACAGGATTCTGCATCCAGGCATCGGTGACCACGATGAAGAATCCGGAGAGCCACGACCCTACAAACACGGCCACCGCCGACCACAAGTGTGCTTTCGGGCTCAGCCGCTTCTCGCCATACAGGAACAAACCGAGAAAGGCCGATTCCAGGAAGAAAGCGAACATCCCTTCCATGGCGAGCGTCTGCCCGATCACACCACCGGCAAAACGCGAAAAATGGGACCAGTTGGTGCCGAACTGAAACTCCATCGGGATACCGGTCACCACGCCCATGATGAAGTTGATCCCGAAGATGCGCGCCCAGAAGCGTGCCGCCTGGTTATAGAGTTCGTCATGGCGGCGCAGAGCCAGCGTCTTCAGGACAACAATCAACGGCGCCAAACCCATCGTCAACTGCGGGAAGAGGTAGTGAAAAGTAATCGTAAAAGCGAAGTGCAGCCGGTGAACCAGGAGTGCGCTATCCATAGTGGCTATCTCAGAGGATGGTGAAAACTAAATTATGCCGGGATAGGGAGCCACCAGATGTGATGCTGGTCACACCCAAAATGGACTTAGCGGGTTGTTTTTTGACGCCGTTCCAACTCGGCATGCCGAGTTTCGCGCCGGCGGCCGGCATCCTCGAAGCGGCGCTGCTGTTCTTCGGTCTCAGGGATGACCTGGCATACGGGCACGCGCCCACCCTTGCCATCCACCGCAACGAACGTAAGGTGAGCCGAGGCAACATGCTGCCGCGTGTCCTGGATGTAGTTCTCCACCCAGACCTTCACCCCAACCTCCATCGACGTGCGAAACACGCGATTCACCGAAGATCGCAGGATAACGAGCGACCCGACGTGCACCGGCACCAGAAAGTCAATGTGATCCACCGATGCAGTAACTACATACGTGCGGGCATGGCGGTGTGCAGCCATGGCTCCGGCCAGATCGATCCAGTGCATCAGGCGCCCGCCCAGGAGCGCACCCAGCGGATTGGCATCATTGGGCAGAACTATTTCCGCCATTTCGGATTGTGACTCACGCACCGGGCGTGGGACCAGCCGATCAGGATGGTTCATGGCTGCTCCCGTCATCACTCGGACATGCGGGATGTTTTCTCTCTAACCAGGACTCGAGAAAACATTCCGCCTTCTTCTGAATACGAGGATCGGGGTGCGCGACGGCCCACTGCGCATGCTGGACTCTGTACTCCAGATTTCCGTGTTCGGCCGGAAGATGATTCTTCTCGCAGACGTAGACCAACTGGATCAGCGATTCGTTCTCGCGCGACACTGCAAATCGAATCGCATCCCACGGGCGCTCCGCGGGAAAGCGAGGACAAGCCGAGGAGTATCCTAGATTGCATTCGTTCTGAACTTGCTGCGGGTCAGGAATCACACCGTGGTGGCCGGGAGCAGTGCAGTGTCCATCCCACCCCGCTCCCAGAGGCAAGCGCGAGGGATGAAGCCACGCGCCGTCTGCTGAGCGACGAGTCGGGATGAAGAACGGACAAGCCAAGTTGGACTCCTTCCAAACTTCGCGCTCGGAACTGGCAATGACGAGCCATTGTACTCAGTGAGCGGTAGCATCGCCAGCATGGGTTCGTGGCGGAAATGTGCAAGCCCGCAAGCACGTGTCGCTGTAGTAATCTCATAAACTCAAAGGACAGGAAACATGGATCGCGTTGCCGTGCTGACCGATATTCTTACACAGAATCCGAACGATGCCTTCGCCCGCTATGGTTTAGCGATGGAATACTCCAATCAAGGCGACGTCGATCGCGCTCTCGAGGAATTTCGAAAGCTGCTCATTTCTCACCCCGACTACACCGCCGGATATTTCATGGCCGCGCAGGCCCTTGCCCGCGCCAACCGGAATGAAGAAGCCAAAAAGATGCTTGGAGACGGAATCACTTCGGCGAAGCGCACAGGCAATGCCCACGCGCAGTCGGAGATGGAGGGAATGCTGGCCGATCTGTAGCGGCGGCATCTTGCCGGCGGAACGCCCGGCCGACAGCCGCCGGGACGGCGGCGCTAATCTGCCGGCTTCGCCAGGCGCACCATGGCCATCTCCACGAGGCCGGGAAAAAGCTGATAGAGCTTGATGACCGGGTGCATCGTCCACGGGACGATCACTTCCCTTTTCTGCTTGCGATATCCCGCCAAAGTCGCCCGCGCCACGCGCTCTGCCGTGATCCCGCGCACGCTGGAGGGTCTCACCTTCTTCAATTCCCCGCCCCGCACCGCATTCGCGCTGAAGTCGGTGCGGACGTAGCCAGGACAGACGGTCAGCACGTTGATATTTCTGTTCCTCAGTTCCACGCGCGCGGCCTTGCCCATCGCGTTCAGGGCGAACTTCGTTCCCGAGTAGCCGGCGCTGTAGGGCAACGGGATATGACCCGCGACACTCGAGATGTTGATGATGGTGCCCCCGTTCTGCTCCCTCATCACGGGAAGAACCGCCTGCATGCCCGCAAGGGCGCCGAAAAGATTCGTCTCAAACATATCGCGGCACGCCGCCATATCCATCCGGGCGACGGTATCGATCAGGCCGTGCCCCGCATTGTTCACCCAGATATCGATGCGTCCAAAATGGTGCAGCGTGAGACTGATCACACGATCAATTTCCTCGCGCTGGCAAACGTCACAGGAAAGCGCGAGCGTGTGCTGGGCCTGACCCAGGCGTGCGCGCGCCGCCTCCGCACGCCCGGCATCGCGCGATAGCAGCACAACCCTGGCTCCCTCGTCGACAAAAAGTCTGGCAATCGCTTCCCCAATGCCCATCGACGCTCCCGTGACAACCGCGACTTTGCCGGCAATTTCCATGTTGAGGCTTTTAGTCTGCTCTCACTCAGGAAGTCAAGCCGCGGTTGTACAATCTTGAAAAGTGCTCGCCGAATGCCTTCGGAGGTCTCTTGGGTTCCCTGCTCGCGCTGTTCCCGCTCGATGTCGTCCTGTTTCCGGGGGTACCGCTGCCGCTCCATATTTTCGAGCCGCGCTACAAGGAAATGATTGGCGAGTGCCTGGATCAGAAATCCTTTTTCGGGGTGATTCGCGCACAGGAGAGCACGCTCGCTGACGTCGGCTGCACGGCCGAGATCCTGGCCGTCACCAAAACCTATGATGATGGGCGCATGGACATCGTGGCGCAAGGGCGTGAACGTTTCGAACTGCTCGAGGTCAACCAGGAGCGGACGTTCTTACGAGGCGAGATCCTTTACGTTGCGGACGAACCGGAGAAGCCGACCGGGGAGGAGCGTGCCCGCGCCATCGAATTGCACCGCCAGATTCTCGCGCTCGCGAATGCCCAGCAGGACCTGCCGGAAGGCGAGGATCATCAGCTTTCTTATCATCTGGCCGGGTCGTTGCCGCTGGATCTCGACTTCAAGCAGAAACTGCTTGGGCTCCGCTCCGAAGCGCGCCGCATTCAGACGGTGATCGAATACTTCGAGGGTATCCTCCCCACCCTGCGCCGCGCCGTTCAGATTCGTCAAAAAGCCGGCGGCAACGGCCACTCTCACTGACTGACCACCTGAAACTGGAATTTTTGAGCGAAGAATATCTTCGTCTACCTGCCCAATCGTCCAGTAGCGGGGCAAGCAACGTCAAAGCGTATAATCGGCTTCATAGTGGTAGTTGGGGGTCCCCGTCATGAGTCTTCCTCGCACTCTAGGCGAGTTGCGGCAGAGTCCATTTTCCGAACAACGTCTGCGGAACCGGCGCGTAAAGGATGAGTTGCGCGATAACCTGATCACCAGGCTTCGCGCGACCGGGTCGGTATTCCCTGGCATCGTTGGCTACGACGACACGGTCGTTCCACAGATCGTGAACGCGATTCTCTCGCGCCACAATTTCATCCTGCTCGGATTGCGCGGGCAGGCCAAAAGCCGCATCCTGCGCGCTCTTACCGCATTGCTCGATCCCCAGATGCCCTATATCGCCGGGTGCGAAATTCACGACAACCCGTATACGCCGATCTGCCGGCGCTGCCGCGACGAAATCGCGAAGCACGGTGATCAAACCCAGGTTGCGTATCTCCAGCCGGACGAACGCTATGTGGAGAAGCTGGCGACACCGGACGTCACCATTGCCGACTTGATCGGCGACATCGATCCCATCAAGGCCGCTCGGGGCGGACAGGAACTGAGCAGCGAACTCACGGTTCACTACGGGCTGCTGCCGCGCGCCAACCGCGGCATTTTCGCTATCAACGAATTGCCGGACCTGGCGGGCAAAATTCAGGTCGGGCTTTTCAACATCATGCAGGAAGGGGATGTTCAGATTAAGGGCTACCCGGTGCGGCTGCCGCTCGATGTCGCCATGGTGTTCAGCGCGAACCCGGAGGACTACACGGCGCGGGGCAAAATCATCACACCCTTGAAGGACCGCATCGGCTCTGAGGTGCGTACCCATTATCCCGTCACGGTGGAAGAGGGCATGGCGATTACCGCCCAGGAAGCATGGACCCAGCGCGATGGTTATAAATTGCATCTCCCGAAGTATGTGCAGGAAGTGATCGAGCGAGTGGCTTTCGTAGCGCGGGAGGACAAGAAGATCGATAAGCGCTCAGGCGTGAGCCAGCGTCTGCCGATTTCCGCGACCGAGAACGTGATCTCGAATGCGGAGCGGAGGGCGATCCGGCACAGCGAAAAGACCGTGGTCCCCCGCATCAGCGATATCTATGCTGCATTGCCGGCGATTACGGGCAAGCTGGAACTCGAATACGAAGGCGAAATGAAAGGCGCGGATCATGTGAGCCGCGAGCTGATTCGGGCTGCAATTGCCAAGACCTTCGACGAGTACTTCAGCGGCGTCGACATGCGCCAGATCGTGCAGTGGTTCGATCTGGGCGGAGAAATCAAAGTCACCGAGAGTGCTGGCGCCAAAGAGGTGCTCGACTCGGTCAAGGGGATTCAGGGGCTGATGGAAAAGATCAGCGCACTCGACATTTCTCCCAAGGACAGCATGGAATCGCAGGTATCGGCCGCCGAGTTCGTGCTGGAAGGGCTGTACGCTCACAAGCGCATCGGCCGCACCGAAGAACGCGTGTTCACAGCCGGCGAAAAGCAGATCAAGAAACCAGAAAGAACCTACGAACGGGAGGAGCCGTTCCGGAATCGAAGACCGTATAACTAGCGCTTGGCTGATGGCTGATAGCGGATGGCCCGGCAATAATGATTGGCCACCAGCTATCAGCTATCGACCATCAGCCAACAGCCAATTGACCATAAGCCGATTCCTATGAAACGCGTTCGCTATTCCAAATACGTTCCTGATCCCGCCGGCGAAATGAGCATGGAGGACCTGCTCAGCGCTCTCTCTGACTATCTGCTGCAGAGCGGTTTTCAGAACTACATGTTTTACGAGATGCCCGAGGGGGATCAAAGCCTCGATGCGCTGCGACGGGCGATCGAGCAGGCGCTCATGGACAGCGATCTGTTCGACGAAGAACTGCGGGAGCGGCTGCAGCAGATGCAGATGGAAGGCAAGCTCGACGAACTCATCGAAAAGCTCATTGAACGCATGGAGCAGGAGGATTTCATTTCGATTGAAGATCCGCCTGATCCATCCCAACCCTCCTCCGCCGGCGGACAGATGGGTGAGGGACAGCAGGCGAAGTTTGAAATCACCGACAAGAGCCTTGATTTCCTTGGCTACAAGGCCCTACGAGACCTGCTGGGATCGCTGGGCAAGTCGAGTTTCGGGCGGCACGACACGCGCGACATGGCGACCGGCATCGAGGCCAGCGGCGCCTCGAAGCTTTACGAATTTGGCGACACGTTGAATCTGGACATTACGGCAACGCTCTCCAGCGCAATCCAGCGTGAAGGGCTGAAGTTGCCTTTGAACATCGAATATTCCGATCTCAACGTGCATCAATGCGAATATCAGTCTTCGTGTGCGACGGTGCTGATGCTCGACTGCTCGCATTCCATGATCCTTTACGGCGAAGATCGTTTTACCCCCGCCAAGAAAGTCGCGATGGCGTTGTCGCAACTCATCCGCACGCAGTATCCCGGCGACTCTTTGTCATTGGTGCTATTTCATGACTCCGCCGAGGAAGTGCCGCTCACGCAATTAGCCCGCGTGAAAGTAGGTCCCTACTACACCAATACGCGCGAAGGTCTGCGCCTCGCGCAAAGGATTCTGCAGCGCCAGCGCAAAGACATGAAGCAGATCGTCATGATTACCGATGGGAAACCCTCGGCCCTCACCATGGAGGATGGGCGAATCTACAAGAACGCGTTTGGACTCGATCCGCTGGTGGTCAGCCAGACCCTGGAGGAAGTTTCGAAATGCAAGCGCGCAGGCGTGCTGATCAACACCTTCATGCTCGCTTCCGATTCTGGACTGGTGAGTTTCGTGCAGAAAGTCACAGAAATGTGCCGTGGCAAAGCGTACTTCACCACGCCGTACACACTCGGTCAATACTTGCTGATGGACTACATGTCGCGGAAGACGAAGACCATTCATTAGCTGATGGCGTGTGGTCGTTGGCGAATAGCAAAATCCGACAGCAGAACCGCCATTAGCGATCAGCCACCAGCTGCCAGCCAACGGCTATCCCTTGTTCTCCGCTCGCACCGCGGCTTCCGCCGCCTGGAATCCGATCTTGCTGTGGGTTCCGTCACAAAAAGGTTTGTTCACGCTTCCCCCGCAGCGGCAGAGTGAAAATGCCGGCTTGCCGGTCAGGTCGTAAGGAGTGCCGTTCGCGTCCACCAGCTCAATCGCTCCTTCGGGTGCCTCCACTCGATAAGGGCCGTTCGGTCGAACGGTAATCTTCACTTGCGCCATAGGAGCCTCCAGGAATGAATACCCGCGCGACAAACTGCGGGGACTTTGAAGATATCATGCGGATGCGATCAGGCGGCCGCCCACTCCGCCGCAATCAGCGAGCGGTACAGATGGAGATACTCGTCAATCATGCGCTTATGATTGTAGCGGTCCCGCGCACGCTGATAAGCGCGGTTGGCATAGAGGCGGCATTTCTCGCGGTCCTCGCCGAGTTCGCGAATGGCCGCCGCCAGGCTGGCCGCATCGTTCGTGCGGAAGTACACCGCGTCATCGCCCCAGATCTCGCGGAAACTGGGAATATCATTCGCGACAATCGCGCAGCGCGAGAGTGCAGCTTCCAGAGGTTCCATTCCCAGCGGCTCGTAACGCGCGGTAGCGGCATAGACGGCGGCGCGACTATACAGGTTGCGCAACTGCGCTTCAGTCTGAGGACCCTTCAACGAGACACATAGCTGATCAGTCGAAACTTTCACGTCGGCCCGAATCGGAATACGCGGCACACTGACCGGCTGTTCGGATCCCACGATGCACACCGACAGTGGGTGCTGGTGCTGCGTCAACAAGTGCACCTGCCGGCCGGCATCGAGCAGCCGTCCCACGGCAAGCACTGAGTCCTCCTTGCTGACGTACGGATTGAAAAAGATCGGATTACGACCGTTGTAGATGACCTTCTCGCGTTTTGCCGCCACGTAGGAACTGTGCAACGCATCCAGCATATAGGCAGACGGAGCAACCAAGGCGGAGGCCCCCGAAAGTCCGCGGCCCACCACATCGCGGTAGCGTCGCAACCAGCGCGCAGATTTCGGCTCCTGGCCGTGTACCGCAACCCACCACGTAATCAGATCCCCATGAGCCACGACTACGCGCGGGACATCGACCGGCAAATCTCCATAGCAGAACTGGTTGAGGTGCAGAACGTCCGGCTGAATCTCCTGCGCGATAGCGGTCAGGTAAGCCGCCGATTCGGCGTAGTCCAGCTCTCCTTCGTGCATCCATTCCAGGCGAAAAGCGGTTGGACGGTAATCGAGCCCGTGGAGGCTGTCCATCCAGGACGTTTGCTCGGGCATCGGAACTTCGCCGAAACTGACCAACGTCACCCGCAGCCCTCGGCTCACGAGTCCGCTGACTAATTCACGCGTATAAGGCCATACTCCGGAGATGGTGTCAGTGGTAACGAGAACGTGCATCAGGGTCCTTTAACCGGGTCCTTCCAAGACTGCGGACGAGGGCGCGGCGCGCGAAATTACACCCTCGCATGGTCGGTATTCTAAGCGGGAAGCTTGGTTTCCTTACATAGTTTCTTCGTCCTGCTCCGCGCGAGGTCTGCAATTGCTTTCACATGCACGTTCCGGTGGCTTATTTTGTGAGATTGTGGAGTTTTGTTAAGTACTTGAATCTAAATGCGTCATATCCGGAAAAAACCGCAGGTGAAAGGTCAATTTTCTGTATTGACCACCTGAACCTCAGTAGCTTAGGGTAGGTCCAAGGCACGAAACGCTGCGCCGCCGAGTCAGCCTTGGCAGCGTGCCACCAAATCGACTTGCCGACCCGGTTCCTGTGCCTGGCGGCAGGTTTTGCGTAAAAGGGCTTTTTCTGGATTTTTCGCTCGCGCCACGAGCCAACAGTTACGCCACTTCTCGTCTCTAACGTTTACTACAGTTTGAATCAGCGTGTCGGTGTTTCCTGATGAGCGCACGGCCGTAATCCGCAGGGGAGTTTTCGAAGGGAGAGCACGGGCATGGCAGATTTCTATCAAACAGGAATCATTGCAACACTCCACCGGCTGGGGCAAGGCAATCTCGAAGTCATCGAGCGGCAGCTTGAGTACTTCTCGCGCCAGCAGCCCATCGCCCTCGTGTTGCCCGCGCTGTACTCCGAGTTCGAGAAGCCCGCGATGGATAGCATCCTGAGCGAACTGCGAGGGGCTACCTACCTTCGGCAAATCGTACTAACGCTGGCGCAGGCCACGGCAGAGCAATTTGAAGAAGTTCAGAAGCGGGTAAGCGTTCTGCCCGGAGAGGTACGCGTACTTTGGCATGACGGGCCACGCATGCAACGTCTCTACAAAACGCTGGAAGACAACCGCCTGCAAATCGGGCCCGATGGTAAGGGCCGCCAATGCTGGATGGCGTACGGTTACGTGCTCGCCAGCCGCAAAGCTTCCGTTATCGCTTTGCATGATTGCGACATCGTGAATTACAGCCGCGAGATCCTGGCGCGACTCTGCTATCCGGTCGTTCATCCTGACATTGGTTTTGAATTCAGCAAAGGCTACTACGCGCGCTTGAGCCATCAGATGCACGGACGCGTCACCCGCCTCTTGATGACGCCCCTCATCCGCGCCTTGCAGTCCATGGTCGGATTTCTTCCCTTCCTGGTTTACCTGGATAGCTTCCGTTACCCGCTGGCGGGCGAGTTCGCCATGCAGGCGGATCTCGCGCGCGTGAATCGTTTACCGTCGGACTGGGGACTCGAGGTCGGCGTACTTGCCGAGGTGTATCGGAATTGCTCCATACGGCGGATCTGTCAGGTCGATATTGCGGAGAACTATGAGCACAAGCACCAGGACCTCTCGCAGGGCGATCCTTCGAAGGGTCTGATGAAGATGGCGATGGACATCTGCAAGTCGTTGTTCCGCATTCTCGCCGCCGAGGGCGTAAAATTTGACACCGGCATGATGCTCACGTTGCTGGTGCGTTACCAGCGCATGGCCGAAAACAGCATCAGCAAGTACCACGCGGATGCCATGATCAATGGGCTGATGTTCGATCGCCACGAAGAGGAAACCGCCGTGGAGACCTTCTCCCAGGCGCTGAAGATGGCTGCGGAGGAGTTTTTCGCCGATCCCCTGGGTACACCTCCGATTCCAAACTGGATGCGCGTAAGTGCTGCACTGCCCGCTTTTCTAGAGGATGTTCGCGACGCGGTGGACGCGGATAATGAAGCCTCGATGGGCGTGGCCGGCATGTCGGCGCACGGCTAGCGCGCGAACAGGAGCCGCGCACAAACTGTGGATGAACTCTTTCCAGCTGAGCTGAAGTCCCGTCTCGACCAGATCGGGGAGGCCGACATCATTGTCGGCATACCCAGCTACAACAACGCGCGCACGATCGGGCATGTGGTCCGCGCCGTCTCGGTCGGACTGGCAAAGTACTTTCCCGCGCAACGCTCGGTCATCATGAACTCCGATGGGGGATCACGCGATAAAACCCAGGAAGTCGTGATGCAGGCGGAAGGCGGGGCGGATGACCTGCTGCTGGTGTCGCACCCGGTTCATGCCAGTTATCGCATCAGCACGCCCTATCACGGCATCCCCGGCAAGGGCAGCGCATTTCGCGCAATTTTCGCGGTCGCGGACTACTTGCACGCCAAAGCATGTGTGGTGGTGGATTCCGACCTCCGCAGCATCACGCCGGCCTGGGTCGAACTGCTGGCTCGGCCCGTCCTCGAGCACGGCTACGACTACATCGCTCCCTACTACCAGCGTCATAAATATGACGGCACGATCACCAATGGAATTATCTACCCGATGACCCGCACTCTTTACGGGAAGTCCGTACGGCAGCCCATCGGGGGGGAGTTCGGATTTTCGGGGAGCCTGGCGCGACGCTATCTGGAAAAGGATGTCTGGGATACCGACGTTGCGCGCTTCGGCATCGATATCTGGATGACAGTGACCGCGATCGCCGAGGGATTCCGGGTAGGACAGGCCTACCTGGGGGCCAAGATTCACGATGCCAAGGACCCCGGCGCCGACCTGACCAGCATGTTCCGGCAGGTCGTAGGTTCTTTCTTCAGCCTGATGGAAATCTACGAGAATGTTTGGAAGAAGGTCACCTCGCACGAGGCGGTTCCCATGTTCGGGTTTCCCTTTGAGGTGGGCGTGGAACCTTTGAGCGTGAATACGGATCGCATGGTCCACGCCGCCCAGCAAGGCATCAGTGATCTGCGGGAAATCTATAGCGCATTTCTCTCGCCCAAAACGCTGGCCGATCTGACCTCGTTTGTGCATCGCAACGGTCAGGGTTTTCACCTACCCGACGAACTCTGGGTGCAGATGATCTACGAGGCCGCCACGGCATATCGTTACCGGCGGATTGACCGCGACCACCTGCTGCAATCGCTGGTGCCGCTCTATCTGGGCCGTACCGCATCTTTCGTCCTGGAAGTCACAGAAAGTAACGCCACCCAGGTCGAAGAACGCATCGAAAAACTGGGCCAGGTCTTTGAAGCCGAAAAACCCTACCTGACCCAACAATGGGACGCTGCTGGGAAGGAGAGACTCCATGCGCAGCCTGTTTGACCGGATGTTTGTCGAGCCCTTCAATCGTCTTGCGGATCAATCCGCGCACGTTGTTCCGGTACTCATCATGGTGCTGGTCACCCTGATCATCGGCGGCTTCCTGGCGTTCGTCGCCCGCTTTCTGACCTACCGCCTGCTCCAGTTGGCGCAATTCGATCGCCTCGTCCAACGCACCGGATTCTCCAGCATGATCGACCGCACCGGAGTGTTTCGATCGCCCGCCGATCTGGGAGCCCGCTTTGTGCAGGCCCTGGTCTGGCTGTTCACTGTCCTGTTTGCGCTCAATGCAGCCGATACTCCCGCCAGCGTGGAACTGGTCCGGCGCTTTGTGGACTACATCCCGAACCTGATCGCCGCGGGCCTCGTGCTCCTCCTGGGCGTTGCGGTCAGCCGCATGATCTCTCGCAGCGCACTGCTGGCGGCAGTCAACGCGCAATGGCCCGCTGCCCGGATGATTGCAGGCGGCGTCCGGGTTCTCGTAATGACCCTGGCCATCGTAATCGCTCTCGAACAGCTTCATATCGGAAGCTTGCCTCTGCTGGTCGCATTTGCCATTGTGTTCGCGGGCATCGTCTTTGCGCTCGCGCTTGCGTTTGGCCTCGGCGCCCGGGACATGGCGCGCCAGTGGCTCGAAGCCAAGGTACGTACCTCGGTCGCGGAAGAGGAGGTCTTTCGCCATCTCTAAGCAAACGCGCACCCTCGTCTTTACTGACCTGGACGGTACCCTGCTCGATCAGACCTCGTATTCCTGGACTGGCGCTTCCCCGGCGATCGAACGGTTGCGCAAGCAGAACATCCCGCTGATTTTCTGCACCAGCAAGACGAATACCGAGGTCAAGGCGATCCGCCGCGCCATCGGCAATACGCACCCGTTTATTGTTGAGAACGGAGGTGCGATCATAGTTCCCGCCGGCTACTTTCCTGACGTCGCGCCCATCGGCACGAAGGCCAAAGCCTTCACCATGATCATTGGCCGCCCTTATCAGGAACTCGTTCGGGAGCTGCGAAAGCTTGCACTCGATACCGGCATTGCCATACGCGGCTTCCACCAGATGAGCGATCAGGAGGTTGCCCGCGAGACAGGCCTGACGCCCCGCGAAGCGCATATGGCTCGTCAGCGCGAAACCGGTGAGCCCTTTCTTTTTCGGGATGCCAGTCCCGCGGAGATTCGAAGCTTTTGCCGCAAAGCGCAGGCGCGAGGCTACTCCGTCCTGCGCGGCGGACGCTTTTGGCATTTCTCCGGCAGCTGCGATAAAGGCCTGGCCTTAAGTGTTCTGATCGGTTTCTTCCGGACAGCCTGGCAGACACGCATCCTTACGGTTGCCCTGGGGGACAGCGGGAATGATCTCCCCATGTTCCGGCTGGTGGACAGGCCCATCCTGATTCCGAAACCCGATGGCAGCTTCGCACCAGAAGTGATTCAGGCAATGCCTCGCATTCGACGAGCCAAAAAACCCGGCCCGGAAGGTTGGGCCGCGGCGGTGCAGGATGCTCTCCGCGAGCGCAGTCGCGGCAACAATGTTCGCCGAACCAGAGCTTCTCAGCCCCGCATTCCGCGGAACGCTCTTACGCCTGTATAGCCGTCTGTCGCTTCGCTTGCGAGGCCTCCAGTAGCGATCGAATGTGCGCGGCATGGTCGCGGACTGCATGAATCTTTTCCGCTGCCACCGTGGTCATTCCCGCGGTAGAGAGCGCGAGGTCGCACGACAAGAGCATCGCGGTGACAGTTTCGTTCAATTCACTCCATATTGCCTGCTCAGCCGAGCGGCGGGCGGCCTTCTCCTCACGTTGGCGGCGGCTTAAGGCGCTGCGCACTTCCCGCGAGATTCGCTCTGCCCCGCTGATCCCACAATTCACGTATACCGGCACGGCACTAGCCAGGTGGCTCAGCACCAGATCGCACTCGTCCGGTTCGGTCTCCACCAGAAATTGGTCGAGGACCACCGCCGCGTACTCCTCGGTTCGAAGGCTGCTGATCGCTGATTGAAGTGTGTTGGCCACGTGGGTCGGATGGCCCGTGGCCGCTTGAAGAACTTGTGCGCAGCTTTTTCCGCGTTCAGAAGGCGTGACTAGAAGAATCATGCCATCACGGTTGCAAGTCTCGCGCCACAACCCTATGAGCTGAAAACAAGAAGGTTATAAGTCTAGCGGCCGATTCGTGGTTTCGTATCGGGAACACCGACGGCTGAACTGGGAATCTCCACGCGCCGGAGCCTGGCAAAGATCGTCAGGCCAAATCCAGAAGTTCCTACCCGGCCAGTCTCGCAATTTTCCCCTCATGCTCTCGAACTGTACTCCTTCAACTTGCGATACAGGGTTGTCTTGCCAATGCCGAGCAGACGCGCAGCCTGCAGCTTGTCGCCGTTCAGCTGCGCAATGGCATTCAGGATGGTCTGACGCTCCAACTCCGACATGGGGACAATCTTATTGTTGCCATTGCCATTGCCAGGAGCTGTCGAGCGCTCCAGCTGGCTGATTTCGCGAGGAAGATCGCCCAGGTGAATCATGGGGCCGGTCGTGAACGCGCAGGCGCGCTCCAGGCAGTTTTCAAGCTCCCGCACATTGCCCGGCCAGTCATAGGCAAGCATGGCCTTCATGGCATCATCGCTCAACGTCCGTTCCTGTTCCGAATTGCGCGACAAGCGCTCCAGAAAGTGCGACGCCAAAATTGGGATGTCCTGGCGCCGCTCGCGCAACGAAGGAATCCGCAGGCTCAGCACGTTCAGGCGAAAATACAGATCGCGTCGAAACGTCCCCTGCGCGACGCCTTCTTCCAGGTCGCGATTGGTCGCCGCCAGAATTCTCACGTTAATCGGGATGTGCTTCGTGCTGCCCACGGGCCGGATTTCCTTCTCCTGGATGGCGCGCAGCAGTTTCGCTTGCAGGTCGATCGGAAGTTCGCCCACTTCATCCAGAAAAACCGTGCCGCCTTCGGCAATCGCCAGCAGCCCGTCCTTGGCGTGCTGCGCGCCTGTGAACGCGCCTTTGACATAACCAAAGAGTTCGCTCTCAATGAGCGTTGGTACAAGGGAGCCGCAGTCCACTGGGATAAACGGCTTATCGCGGAACGGCCCTGAGAAGTGGATCGAGCGCGCCACCAACTCCTTGCCGGTACCACTCTCGCCCAGAACCAACACTGGATGCGTGCTGTAGGCAGCCTTGGCGACGATGCGATACAGCTTCTCCATCTCCGGCGATGTGCCCACGATGCTGCCGAAACCCTGCCTCGACTTGATCTTCTCGCGCAAAACGCGATTCTCGGTCTTCAGCTTAAGGTGGCTGACTACACGGTCCAGCAGCAGCTTGAGTTCCTCGAGACTGAAAGGCTTGGTGACATAGTCGTATGCGCCGTTCTTCATGGCTTGCACCGCGGATTGCACGGTGCCGTATCCGGTGACCACTACGATGATCGCATCGGGACGCCGGCTCTTGATCTGGTTCAGCGCTTCCAGACCCCCGGCTCCGGGCAGCCGCAGGTCGAGCAGCACGGCATCGATCCCCTGCGACTCCAGTAGGCGGTACGCGTGTTCGGCCGAATCCGCGGTGAACGTGTTGAATCCCAGCGACTGCGCCACCTCCCGACAGGCATCGCGAATGGAGCGCTCATCGTCCACGATAAGCAGGTTCAGGAAATTGGCGCCCTCAATCTGAGGAATAGTGGGTAGAGCGGCTTCCAGTGTGGTCATGGTAATTCTCGCTTTCGCTTCCTGGATTTCTTCAAAATCTTGCTTCGGTCGAACTCTAGAACTTCGCGTAACTTGTCGAGCAGCGCAGCGCCCGTGAAAGGCTTCCGGAAAAACACAACCGGATCGCGACCATCCGCCGGCTCAGCAGACTCGGGCTCGTATCCCGTCATGTACAGAACCTTCATCTCCGGCCGCTCTAGGCACAACTGGCGTGCCACTTCGCGGCCGCTTACCCCCGGCATTACGACATCGGCGAGCAGCAGATGGATCGGCTTCCTGTGGTGCCGGGAGAGTTCGAGTGCTTCCGGACCGCTACGCGCTTCCAGCACTTCATAACCGCACTCGGCCAAAATCCTGTTAGCAGCCTGGCGGACCGCGACGTTGTCCTCCACCAACAGAATCGTCTCGCCCCCGAAATCAGGCGAGTAGCTGGAGACCTTCCCGGCTGGTTCCGTTTCTCCCACGCGCGGCAAGCGGACGGTGCACTGCGTTCCCCGGCCGAGTTCGCTTTCCACCTGGATGGTCCCGCCATTGTTTTTGACGATGTTGTAGACCGTTGCGAGACCAAGCCCGGTTCCGCGGCCGCTCGCTTTGGTCGTGAAGAAAGGCTCGAACAGGTGGGACTGCGTTTCCGCGTTCATGCCGCAACCCCAATCGGTCACGATGAGCATCACCGCTGGAAGCGCACCCGGTGAGGGAGAGGATTCTGCCAGACAACTCTCGCAGTTTCGCGTCTCGACCAGAATCCTTCCGCCCTGGGCCATGGCGTCTCGCGCATTCAACACCAGGTTGAAAAGAATCTGCTGCACCTGTGCCGCATCCATCTTCACCAGCCCAAGATTGCTGTCCAGGTGGGTAACCAGTTCGAACTGCTCTCCCAGCAGGCGCGAGAGAAGATTCCGCGTCTTCCCGATTGTCTCGTTTAACGACAAAATGCGCGGCTCGACCACCTGTTGCCGCGAAATGGCGAGCAATTGTTGGATCAAGGCGGCGCCCTGTTCCCCTGCCATGCGGATTTCTTCCGCATGATGCAGCAGGCGGCTACCGGCCGGCAGGCCCGCAATAAGCAGGTCGGTGTACAGCGTGATACCGGTGAGCAGATTGTTGAAGTCATGCGCCACGCCACCCACCAGGCGGCCGATCACTTCCATCTTCTGCGCTTCACGAAGGCGCTGCTCCGCGCGTTTGCGCTCCGTGATGTCCTCCGTCATGCCAATCGCGAACTGCGGCTTACGGTCGACACCCCGGATCAAAGAAACCGTGAGTCGAACCCAACCTGTAGCCGCCGCCTTGCCCAGGTAACGTAATTCCAATTCGTACGATTCCCGTTTACCGTCGACCAACTCCTGGAACAGTTCGAGATCCTTCTGCACGTCTTCGGAGTGCGTAAAATCGCGGAAATGCATGCCGCGCAACTCCTCGCGCGAGTATCTGAGCATGCGTTGTACGGCAGGATTCGTTTCCAGGACTCGTCCCTCCATATCGCATTGGACAATTCCCATCGGAGCCGCATCGAAGATGGTTTGGAAACGGCGGTCCCCGTCGCGCACCATGCGGCGCCGCTCCCGCACGGTCACATCGCGAATCGTCACGACCGTGAAATTGCGCTTCCCGACCTGAAAAGTGGAGCAACTGGACTCGATGCGCAAAGTCGTTCCATCTCTGCGCCGGCTGACGAATTGACAAAGGTGAGTGTCTGCCTCGCTGCCGCAGGCGTGACAGCCATTGGTTACAGCGCAGGGATATGTTGTTGGCCGGAGACTGGCAAGTGGTTTTCCTTCGAGATCAGATCGGTTGGCTTGACCTAGCAGTTTCGCAAAGGCGTGGTTGGCATAACAGATGCGTCCTTCTTCGACGAGCGCCATCCCTTCCGCACTGGCATGAAAGGCATCCTGGAGGATCTCGAGATCCACTCCGTTGGAGCCCATCAGTGGCGTCAATGGCTGTCCCATCGCTCTGCTTGACCTGCGTTGCTCAATCCGGGAGGGTCGCTTCGATCTCGGGGGCGGTCGAGCGCGGAGACTCAACTGGTGAGAACCCGGTTACTCCCTATTTGGGACAACTATAGAGGTCCAATCTGGGAATGCTTAGGACGATGGTCACCGGCGTTTGTGATTTATGAACACGGGAACGTGAGTTGGACCAGCCTTGGCGGCTGATGGACGATAAGCCAAATCGGGAGCTACCAGCTTACGGATTCAGCGGAAGTGGTTCGATGAGGCGGAACGTCAGCGTGCGTTCTTGCCCGATGGTGATGTCACGGGGCGCGGTTGGTGGCGGGGTTGCCACAGGATTGCCTACCGCCACCGCATTCCCCAGCAGCGGACCGGTGCCGGAAGCCGCTGCCCCCATGAATGCGCCTTCGTTTCCGGGGGGAATGGCGCGCCTGCGCCCCGCCCCCTTCAGAAAATTGCTGGTAGTCCGCACAGCAACCGGCTTCCCATTGATCAAAACCGTGGAGAGTACGAGACGCAAGTAGCCCGGACCCTGCAATGAGGTTCTCGGTCGAGCTTCGAGCACTTTTCCAGTGACCACCGTCCCACGTTTTGCCAAGACCCGTTCATTCACGATGATGGGCTCATCCAGTACACCCTCAAACTTATCCTTTGCACTTGCGGTTGCACTGGATAGAGGGGTCCGGAGACGGATCGTTACCGGCGTCCCGGCAGGCAGTTGTGCGCCGGGTGGAATTACGGAACTGGTTGGGGAGATTCCGTCTTTTTGCGCTTCGCGGTCGAAGGGCAGGTGCGCGTCGTCCGGGGAAGACAAAGGCTCTGAGGTCACCACTGGCACGCCAGCTTGATGGTCGCACCCGAAAGCCGTGGCAAGTCCCAGCCCGAGCAGCGCGAGACGGATGGCTGTGGAAGCCTGCATCAAATCAAATCCTCCCTCGCGCGCGGAACTTCCACAAGTCGCAAGGCAGATGCCAATTCACAAAAATTGAAAACACGAGACTTAAAGAGGTCTCAGGTGAGTCTCTATGTAGTTTTTGCGGGAAGTTTGGGGACGAAGAAGGTAACTTCCGGCTTTTCGACGGAATGCTGAACAAGACAACAAAGCCCGGAAGGCTCGTATCGGCCTTCCGGGCGAAGGTTCCCGTACAGAAGACTACTTAGTTAGAACCGCCTCCGGAGCCTGCGGCGGCACTCTCGGACTCGCCCTCAGGCTGCATAATCACTCCGTCAAACGGCGTCGCTCCCAGGAAGCGTCCACGGATCACGCTTACCCGGCGCAGTGGGTAGCCGGAATCGGGTCCGCGCTGCCAGGTACGGCCGCTGTCGGTGCTTTCGAAGATGACGCCGGTCTGCAAGCTCGTGGCTAGCAGACGCTTCCCGCTGGCATCATACGTGATGGAGGTGATGTCCTTGTCGGGCAAGCCGGTCAGGACGTGGGTCCAGGTCGCTCCCTCGTCGGTGCTTTCGAACGCTCCCTCGCGGGATGCCACGAAGATATGCGCGTCCGGCGTAACCGTCACGCCACGCAGGTTGGTGACATACTGTTTAAGGCTGTGTTGTGTGAAGGTCGCTCCGCCATCGATCGAAACGAAGACACTGATCGAAGCGGCAGCTACGACCGTATTTCCCTTGCTGCGAACGGAGAGAAAGTCCTTCTCACCCTGGACCGGGCCGCCCATCCAGACCTTGCCCTGGTCTTTGCTGAAGTAGAGACCATTGGAAGTGGCGGCAATCCAGCGATCCCCGGCAATCTCGATATCGTTGACCCGTGCATCGAGCACCGAGTGCGTGCTGGTCTTGCTGGCGACTTGAGTTTTTTTGGTCCCCTTCTTTACCGTGCGGAAAGAAGTTTTTTCGATGACGACATTGTTGATCGCATGCCATTGGCTGGCATTGTGCTCGAGCAGGTAGTTCCCATGATTGGTACCCGCCACCAGAGCGCCGTTGCTGGCCTGCTTTAAGGTGAAGACATCCTTGCCGCCCAGGCCTGAACTCTTCTGCAACCAGTGCTGCCCGCCGTCGTGAGAATAGAAAACGCCGCCAAATTCGCGGTCATTCACCACCCCAACGTAGATGCTATTGGGATCTTTCTGGTCAGCCACAATGGCAGTCACGTAACGGTGTGTGTATCCGTGATTCGATGCCACCCAGGTGCTGGCGCCATCATTCGAGGCCAGAATGCCGCTGCGATCGGTCGCAAGCAGGACCCGGTTCGAATTCCGCGGATCGACCATAACGTCATTCACGACGATCTCAGGATTGCTGACGCGTTTCCAGGTCTTGCCGAGATCCATGGTCTTCCACAGGCCCTCGGTAGTCCCGGCATAGACGATATTGGGATTCGTCGGGTCCTGATGCAGCACGCGCGTCCGGCGCGCCGAAAATGGAATGCCCTGAATTTTAGAGAACTGCTCGCCGGCGGTCACACTCTTGTAAATGCCGGAGCAGGCGCTGGCGAAAACGTTCGTGGGGTTGCTGTGATCGACGATGATCGAAAATACATCCGAGTCATCGACCATGCCTTTGTTAATGTGCTGCCAGTTCGCACCGCCATCCGCCGTCTTCCAGGCCAGATGCCAGGTTCCCGCATAGACCACGTTGGGATCTTTGGGATCGATGGCAACCGATTCGATATTCTTGATTTCGGCATGATTCGCCGGTGAGATGCGCTCCCAGCTATCGCCGCCGTCATTGCTGCGGAAGACACCGTCGAGCGCCCCAGCCACAAGAATTTTGGGATTGGAAGCTGACATTGCCATCGCGCGGATGGATTTGCCGTGCATCGGCGCAAGCGTCTGCCAGTTTTTTCCGCCATCGGTCGAGCGAAACACGTCGCCCAGTTGCTGGCTTTGCGTGCTCCATGCCGAGGCATACATCAGCTTCGGATTTTGCGGGTTCAGCACAATGTGGTCCAGGACATACTCCTCGCCAGTGCCGAGGTGGGCGAAGCGGGACCAATCCTGCCCGCCGTTACTGGAGACAAAAATGACTCCCGTGCTCGTCCCCAGAAAGATGCGATCGGGATTGTGGGAATCGTAGGTGAGGCTGCGTACGTCCCCTCCATCCGGACCCAAAACAGCCCACTGGCCCGCCCAGAGCGACATGCTGCAGGCCAATGTGATCGCCAATACAATCAATAACTTACCCATGGTGGCTTTCAAAATCATGTGTGTGTTAGCCCCTGTTCGCCGACAGTATACCTTGCGGTCTGAGAGTGACAGCGTAACCAGACCCCTTCAAGTTACGTAAGGGCAGCCAAAAAATGGGCCGGTCGGAGTTCCGACCGGCCTTTTGTAGGAACGAGAGATGCGGTTATTGAGCCTTCTTTGCAGGCTTTTTCTTGGCTGCCGCAGCCGGGTGATCCGGGATCGCCTTCACTTTGGTTTCGTCGACCGGCTCGGTACCGGTTGAGTCGAAGGTCGCTCCGGCGGGAACCACCCAGTATTCGGCCGTCTTGGTGCCGCCGTTGCCGCTGCGCGTTTCGATGCGGCTGGCATCGATCGCCTGCTTGGCCTCGCCGCCCGAGAGGTACGCCTTGGAATCCACGGCACGTTCGGCTGCCAGGTCCTTGCGTTTCTCGCTCGGGTCCGCATTGCCAACGATTACGAGCTTCGCATCCGGTTCCTGCTGCATACGCAAGGCCACGTCGTCCAAAATCGCCTTGCAGGTATTGTCCACGCGCCAGGGCTTCTTCACATTCGGGAAGTCGCACTGGCTCAGCTTGCTCGCCTTCGGTGGCGGTGGCGGCGGATTCTCCACCGTAACCTGCGTGGAGGAGTTCGCCGTCAAGCCGCGCGAATCCGTACACGTCGCGCTCACCGTGATCTGGCCAGGCGAAGCACCCGTGGTGTTGAGGGTGCCGGTGTTGCCGCTGCCTGAGACTGTGCCGCCCGTGGCGCTCCAGCCGGCAACGTTCACCGGAACTCCATCAGGACTAGTGCAGGTGCAAGTGATCGTCGAGGTGCCGCCGGTTTGCAGTGAAGTCGGGCTCGCCGTACAACTCATGGTCGGTGGATTCTTGGGCGGTTCTTTCACGGTGTAATTCGCCGTGCAAGTCGCCTCGCCGTTCTTCTTATTCTTCGGATCTGTCACGTGTGCGGTCACGGTATAGTTGCCGCCCGCAACGCCCTTGGTATCGATGGTGGCGGTGGTGTCTTTCCCGCTCACGTTGCCGCCGTTCGCGGTCCAGTTATAGGTGAGGGGATGCTTGGGATTGAAGTTGCTGGTTTGCACGGTCGCAGCAACGGGTTCGCCCTGCATCACCTCGGCGTGATCCACTGAACAGGTCGCGCTCGGAGGAACTTCGGGCTCGCCGCCAAAGTTGAAGACCACACCGGTACGCAGACGGGCGCCTTCGAAGCTGGAGTGCCGCAAGTCTGGCTGGTTGGCTGGCACGGTGCTTGCATAGTTCTGCCGCGCCCACTGGTAATCGGCCTCAATCAGGCGCAGGCTGATGCGCTTCACAATCGGAATATCAATACCGCCACCGAGAATGGCTCCAATGCCATTGCGCGCACCCACGGGACTGGTAATGTGATTATCCCCCAGCAGTGTGTGAGCGAAGAAATTGATGCCATCCCCGCGCCACGTGAACCGCGGACCGAGCGAATAGGTGCTGATGTCAAACTGATCTTTGAGATTGACTCCGATATCGCCTTCTAACGCAAAATTAGGATGGAAGTTATATCCAAATGCCAGTCCTCCGCCTTTTGCCATGCTTGGCACTTTGAATGGCAGAACACCCCCCATTCCATCTGGACCACCGGGAACATTGCCGCCGGGATTCAGCCACTGATAGCCGGCGAAGATGTCGTACTTGGGCACTGGCTGCTGGCCCCAAGCAGCGCTCGACCATAAGATCAGAACGAAGGCAGACAAAAGTCCAAGCCGCAACACAGGGCTTTTGTGTGAACCACAGCGATGAGACATGGAATCCTCCGCAACTACACCATCAACTCTTCAATCTCGGCGCGGTTTTGAATCGGTCCGAATGTGCACTCAAACGCAAAGAAGGGAGTCCTGCTTAAGACCGCCGATTCTACAGCAACCTAACCCCAAAGTGAAACTTGCAAACTGGAATATTTACCCTCGTGTGTACCAGAAATTGCAACGTTGTTCCCTGGCGATGCCGCGCTCGTCTCAGTTTGACATTGATGGATCCGGTACTCCTGCGATGAAAAACGGGATACAACTGGAATTCCTTCTTGTTGAGCCGGAACCCAGCGCGCCGGACCCCTCTCTTGCTAGAGTGTCTAGGGAAACGAAATAATGGCAACGAACACTTCTATGAGCCAAGAAAAAGTCCTGATTGTGGAAGACGAGGAAAACGAACGCACCGGTCTGGCCGAAGTCGTCTCTGCATGGGGCTATCGCGTGGAAACCGCCGTGGATGGCCTGGAGGGATGGGAAAAGGTCACCCAGTGGACACCTTCGATTATCGTCACAGACCTCAAGATGCCTCGCGTGAGCGGCATGGAACTTCTCGAGCGTCTGGCAGACCAGGCCCATGCCATGGCCGTAATCGTCATGACGGCTCAAGGCACCATCGACAGCGCGGTGCAGGCAATGCGCATGGGCGCATACGACTACATCACCAAGCCGATAGACACCAATCGCCTCCGCACCATTCTGCAGAATGCTTCTGCGCTGCTCGGCACCAAGGTCGAACTCGAAGTCACCCGGCGCAAATTGCGCGACAGCGGATCCCTCGGCCAGCTCGTGGGCTCGTCGAAAAAAATGCAGGAAATCTTCCGCCTGGTTGAAATGGTGTCGCCCAGCACCGCTTCCGTCCTGATTACTGGTGCCAGTGGAACCGGCAAGGAAATGGTCGCCCGCACGATCCACGAACTGAGCCCGCGCCGCTCGAAACCATTCGTCCCCATCAACTGCGCGGCCATTCCGGAAACTTTGATTGAGAGTGAGATTTTCGGTCACGAGAAAGGCGCGTTCACCGGCGCCCTCGAGCGCCGCACCGGCTGCTTCGAACTTGCCGAAGGCGGAACGCTGTTGCTGGATGAGATCGGCGAGATGCCGGTGGGCACGCAGGCGAAACTCTTGCGTGTCCTGGAGGATCACAAGTTGCGACGGCTGGGCAGCAAAGTTGAGACTTCGGTGGATGTCCGCGTCCTGGCGGCGACCAACAAAACTCCCGAAGAGGCGGTCGCTCGCGGCGAACTTCGGAATGATCTGTATTACCGGCTGAACGTATTCAACATTCACATGCCTTCGCTGCGCGAGCATAAGGAGGATCTTCCGGACCTGGTGCAAACTCTTCTTGCGGACATGAACGCAAAGCACGAGCGCAAGGTGGCCACCGTGAGCGAGGCGGTGCTGAATCAGTTCAAGAATTACTCCTGGCCGGGAAATGTGCGCGAGTTGCGGAACAGCTTGGAGCGTGCCGTGATCGTGTGCGAAGGCGCCGTGGTGGAAACCAAGCATTTGCCTCCGGGCTTCGGGCAGGTAACTGTGCGACAGGCGGCGAATGACCCGGATGCGGTGCGCCTGGGGGTTGGAACCACGGTTGGCGAAGCCGAGAAGATGCTGATCCTGAAGACGCTGGAGGCGACCAGCAACAACAAGACCCGCGCCGCCGAGATTCTCGGGATCAGCCTGAAGACGTTGCACAATAAGCTGAAGGAGTACGGCAACTCCGCTGCCGATGCGATACCCGAAAAGGAAGAGTAAACTCCAGTATGATTGGCTTCCTCCCCAGTGATCGCGCGGCCTGAAACGCTTAATCGAATCTGACGGATGCTGCGTAAAACTAAAATCGTTCTCGCCGTTACCTTCATGGTCGTGGTGATGGTGTCGGCGTTTTCGTATCTCTATATCTCCCAACTTCTGCGCCAGCGTTTGAATGAGGCCAGTGATATCGCGCAGTTTCTTGCGCAGCAAATCGTCTATGCGGCCGGCAACGCAGTTTATGATCTAAGCAGCACGAAAGTAGACACTGATAACGCCAAGTCAGTCCGAAGAGCGATTGAAGGTTATATAACCACTGACAGCAACATGAATGATCTGCTCGACTCTTCGGTAGGGATTTCGCCCATTGTGTACGACGCCGCCATCACGGACCTCGACGGTCGTGCCTTGCTGCACAGCAATACCGATCTACACGGCAAAATCCTGACTCCTCGCCCAGATTTTGAGCGCTTGCGCAATGCGCGCTTCCCGGATCAGTTGCGCATGATCTATCGCCCGCCGACTGTCTATGACATCCGCCAGTCTCTGAAACTCAACGGATCGCCTTTCGGCGCGGTTCGCGTCGGCATCTCGACCGTGTTCCTCAAAAGTGAAGTGACCCCGCGCCTGCAACATGCCATCGTGTTTTCCGTCGGAGCTATTTTCCTGTCGCTTCTGCTTTCTGCATCCATTTCCCGCCTGGCTCTGGGTCCCCTGGAAGAAATCAGCCGCAATCTGGATGACGCGAGCGGGGGTACCACCGAATATTCCGGCAGCGATGACGGCAATCACGATGAATACGGCCTGGTCACTCTGAAGATCGCGCACCTCGGCCGCCAGATGCGGGATGCGAAGGAGATCTTCTCCGCCTTGAAGGAGAATGTCGACCAGTTGATGGCAAACCTGCAGGACGGCCTGATGCTGTTCACGCGTGATTCTCAGGTGGTGCTGGTGAGCGCATCGGTCGAGCGCTTCCTGGGCCGCCCGCGTCGCGAAATGCTGGGCCGCACGGCTCAGGACATTTTCTCGGACCGTTCTCCCCTGGGAGCGTTGCTGCTCGAAGCTTTCGAGCGGCGGCGCCCCCTCGGACAACGTGAAGTCGAGTCCCCCAGCGGCCGCCGTGTGCAGTTGTCCTTGGATTTCATTCAGGAGAAATCAACCCAGATCGGCGCGCTTTTGATTATGCGCGACACCGAATCGGTGCGCCGCCTGGAAGATGAAATCGAGATGTCGCGCCGGCTTTCGGCCAGCGGCCGCCTGACCCGGGGTGTCGCGCACGAAGTCAAAAACCCCATCAATGCAATCGTCCTGCACCTCCATTTATTGCAGAACAAGTTGCAGCAGATGGATCCCGGCACCCGGCGGCATGTGGACATTATCGGGAACGAAATTCATCGCCTGGATCGGGTGGTGCAGATCCTGGTTGACTTCACTCGTCCCCGCGACCTTAAACTCGAGGAAGTCGACCTGCGGCGTCTGCTGGAGGATGTGGCTGCGCTGGCCGCCCCCGAAGCGGCGCAGCACGGCGTTGCCATCGCGCGCGATTTGCCCAATTACCCCCTCGTCATCAAAGTAGACCTGGATTTCATGAAGCAGGCCATCCTCAACGTCGTGATTAATGGAATTCAGGCGATGAACGAGGGCGGCCAACTCACCATCAGCTGTCGACGCGACGACATGATGGTCGTCACAGAAATACGCGACACCGGATCGGGCATTCCCAAAGATGTCCAGGAGAAAATCTTCGAGTTGTACTTCACCACGAAGCCCGAAGGCAGCGGCATCGGCCTGGCGCAGACTTACCAGGTGATGCAGTGGCATTACGGAACGGTCGATTTCGAGACCCGCGAGGGGGAAGGCACGATCTTCCGCCTGCGCATGCCCCTCGCGGAATCCGGTTTGGGCGTCGCGCGCGAAGTTGCGACCCAAACCTAGGGGACTCGGGTTCGCGCCAGAACGGCGCCTCGAACCCGATCTCTGTAATAAATCCGCTCATTCTCGACAAGGCTTGGTGTGGCGTGCGGAATGGCATAAAATCAGGCGGTTAGCCTGTACACCAGGCGCATCACAGGATAAGTGTGTATCTGGCCGGCATACTCGCACTGTGCGCGCTGTTGCACGTCTCCGCTTCGGAAGGCGTGGGCAGCTCCGCCCCACTGTTCGCGCTCCGCAGCGAAGCAGGCATTCCTCGCCAGATTTCCGGTCAGCAACCCACCACCCCCGATCCAGCTTCGCAGCAAACGGCAACATCCGAGCAGGCTAAACCGGACTCGTCGCAGCCTCCCAATTCCGCAACCAAGCCACAAGACAACACTCAAACCCAGCCACCCCCTCCAGTCACTCCCGGCACCGTTCCGACTGAGCCAACCAAGCCAACCAAGCAGAAGAAGTCGAGTTCGAAGAAGCGACCCAGCAAGAACAATCACACCGCCCCGACGGCGGGGCAAGAGGCGCAGAAAAAGGTTGTGCGACAAGGCAGCACTGCCGAACCCAACCCGCAGTTGACCCCCAGCATTACCGAGGATCAAGCGGTTCGTCAGCGTCAAAACACCAACGATCTGCTGGCTTCGACTGACGCATCTCTGCAGAAACTTTCCGGGCGGCAGTTAACGAAAGATGAGCAGGAAACCGTCGGTCAGATCCGCAAGTTCATGGAGCAAGTCAAAGAGGCCGACAAGGAAGGGGACTTGCAACGGGCTTACAAGCTTGCGGTGAAGGCACACCTGCTCTCCGATGCGCTTGCGAAACCGTAGCACCACTCCGGCGCTATCGTTTTGGCGTGTTTTGTTTCTGCTTTTGCATTCTTTGCGGTGAATCAAGAAAATCTAAACGCAGAGTTCGCAGAGGTTCTTGCGGAAGACGCAGGAAAAACTCTTCACCGCAAAGATCGCAAAGTATACGAAAGGCGCAAGGAAGGGCTTGGGTCTTTCTGGTTTCTATTTCCCCTTCGCTCTCGCCAGGTTCACTTTTTCCAGCAGTTCGCGGGACGGTTGCTGGAGCGGGCCTTGAATCTTGACCGCTTCCGTGAGAGTCTCGCGCGCATCCGTCGTGCGATTCAGCTTCGCATACGCATAGCCGAGGCGATACAGGGCCGTCGCGTATGCGATGTCATCCTGCCCTTTCAGCAGAGCTGAGGCCGACTTCAGTTCCGGAATCGCATTTGCCGTTTTGTCTTGCTTCATGAAGGCGTAGCCCAGCGTCGAGTGCGCCACTCCGGCTGACAACTTGCGCGCGCGATCTGCATCGGGTTCGTTTCCCTTTGCCAGCGTGATCACCTTTTCCGAATAGGCGACAGCCTTCGCCACCGCTGCCGGTTTCGTATCCTCCACATAAGTACTGGCCAACATGAGCATGACCGGGATGCTGTTCGGGTTGGCGGCGAGGCTCTTCTCACCAAACGCGACCAGGCGCGCCGGATCATTCAGTTGCCCGGGGCCGAGCGTGTACATCGCATACTGCGAGACCTGCTCCTGAAATTTTGAATCAGGGAATGCCGTGCTGAAGCGCTCGATGTAAGCCATCCGCTTCTTCGGATCTTTTTCGTCGGCAATGGCATTGAAGCCCACGCCTTCCAGGAAATCGTGCGCCCCCTTGGCTGTGTCCTTGGCGGAGGATGCTCGAGCCGCGAAATCCTGCTCATTGATGCCTTCCGGCTTCGGGCCTTTCCCGATTGCCTCGTAGGCCTGTCCGCCCTTCTCGGCATAGTCGATGATCTTGCCGTCATCCTTCAGTTGCTGAGCAATGCTTGCCTGGGAAACGAGGATGTCCAGATTGTGCGGTGCGGCCCCCAGCGCTTTGTCGCCATACTGGAGAGCCTTCGGCAAGTCTCCAGCATTCTGGTAGGACTGAGAAATCTGCCAGTTTCCAAACGCCACGGCTGCTGGATTGGAGGAAAACTTCTGCAGAAAATCCTCATACATGGTGACTTTCTTCTGCGCGTCTGTCTCTTTGGTGATCTCCTGCAGAGCCTGATCTTCGGGTGTGCCGGCCGCGATCACAATTTGATCGAGCTGCGCATACGAAAACGAGACAAGCACAAGAACGAGCAGAGCTGGGACTCCGATGGTTCGCTGCATCATTGACCTCCACTCGTGGGGAAGAGACTCCAGAATCCACCAATCGGGCGCCATGCTAGCGCCGAATGCGCCCGAAAACAAGGGGCAGAATCACGCGAACGGGTGAGTGCCAGAGCTGGAGGGATCCCGCGAATTGCATCGGCGTCGCCCATAAGTTACTGCGCTTTAACGGCTCAGTGACAGTTTTCCAGAGCGCCTTGATTTAAAGTGAATAGCATGCGCGCCATCCTGCAAAAGCGGGCACTTCGTTTTGTGCTTCTCGCCAACGTAGTCTCCATGCTGGGCAGCGGAATGAACGCCGCCGCGGTCGCCTGGCACATTCTGCAAGCAACCCATTCCGAAATGGCCCTTGGTACCCTGGCAGTCCTCCAGACTCTCCCGGCAATGCTGCTGCTTCCCTTCACCGGGGTCATCATCGACCGTGAAGACCGGCGCCGGCTGGTCATGATGCTCGACGCCGCCCGGGCTTTCGTCATTCTGACAGTTTCCGTTCTGGCCTTTCGCGGCAAGGTACACATCTGGCAGCTCTACTTGATGAACACTCTGGTCGCTGCCGGGTTCTGGATGTTCTGGCCAACCATCACCGCGCTGATTCAGGAACTGACACCCGAGGGCCAGTTCGTGGAGGCGAATACTTTCCTTCTGGCCGGTATTCAAGGTGGATGGTTGATGGCGGGCGCTGTGGTGGGCTTCGTCTACAACCACATCGGACTCGGGGGCGTTCTGCTGATCGACTTCGCCACTTATGTCGTGTCTTTCCTCTGCTACTTCGGCGTGCGCAAAGGGAAGCACGTGGTGCCGCGTCCCGCTGAACTGCGCGCTGATATCGTCGCGGCCGAAACCGCCGAGAAGCGCTTCTGGCATGAGCTGTGGGAGGGCGTCCAGTTTTTGCGCGATCATCCCAATGTGGTCCTGTTGGGACTGGGCTGGGCGTTGTTTCTCGGAGCGATGTTGACCGGTGTTGTGGTGACGCCGTCACTCAGCGATCGCGTGTTTCACGCAGGCGCTGTCGGCTACGGCTGGCTGAATGCAGGTTGGGGCGTCGGTGCATTTCTCAGCGCGCTTTATGCACCGAAACTGATTGCCCGCCTGGGGACGCGCATGGCGATCGCCGTCTCCATGGCCGTGCTGGCCAGCTTCATGACCCTATCGCCCTATTCGCGCATTTTGCCTGTGGCTGTGTTCTTGTACGGCTTGATGGGATCGGCGCGCGGCGTGAGCGGCGTCGCCATAAATACCAGCCTAATGGAGCAGGTCCCCAAGCACTTCATGGGACGCGTGCAGAACGCGTTTTACTTCGTCGGCACATTCCTGCAGATCGCGTTAAGCCTGACCGTCGGGAGCGTCGCGCAGGGAGTCAGCCTGGCAGGCGGCTTCGCGATCATTGGCTCCGTATACCTGGTGGCATTCATCAGCTCCGTTTGGCCGGTCGGATCAGAGGCACCCGCCATTCCAGACGTCATCCAACAAGAGTTACCAGTGGGCGCGCAGACCCAGGCAGAAGACTCAAGCCTCACCGATTCGAAGCTCGTAGCTCGAGGCTCGTAGCTCGCAACTCTCTGGTATCCTTTCCAATTCACTCCAGTCCAGGAGAATGCTATGTCCTTTCAGCTGGAAGGCAGAACGGCGGTTGTCTTTGGAGTGGCGAACAAGCGTTCGATTGCGTGGTCCATCGCGCAGGGCTTGCATGCCGCCGGAATGCAGCTGGCTATTACCTATCAGAACGAACGTCTCGCCGAGGAGGCCAGGGATCTCATCGACTCGCTGCCCGGCGCGAAGGGCTTCATGTGCGATGTCTCCAGAGATGAAGATATCGATCGCACCTTCGCTCAACTGAAAGAGCAGTACGGCAAACTCAACGTGCTCGTGCACAGCGTCGCCTACGCGCCCGCCGCAGAGTTGGAAGGGGACTTCCTGAACACCAGCCGCGAGGGGTTCCGCATTGCCCATGATGTCAGCGTGTACTCGCTGGTTGCGGTCGCGCGCGCGGCTGCGCCTCTCATGACCGACGGCGGCAGCATTATCACCATGACTTACTACGGCGCCGAGAAAGTGGTGCCCCACTATAACGTCATGGCGGTGGCCAAGGCCGCGCTGGAGTGTACGGTTCGCTATCTCGCTTTTGATTTGGGAAGAAAGAAGATCCGGGTGAACGCCATTTCCGCCGGTCCCATCAAAACCCTGGCGGCGCGCGGCATCTCGGGGCTGAGCGACATGCTCAAAGCCCACCGTGAAACCTCTCCCCTGCAGCGCAACGTCGAGGTCGCTGAGGTCGGATCAACCGGAGTATTTCTCGCCTCCGACGCGAGTACGGCCATTACGGGCGAAATCATCTACGTCGATTGCGGCTACAATATTATGGGATTCAAGCCGAACCCCCAGTGAGCACGGCTGCATCTCACCCGGAAGCGCGCGTGAATAAACATCTCATCTTCGCTATCTTCGCTGCGGCCACTCTCGTGGCGATGATCCGGGAATGGCGCGCACCCGCAGGCTGCCCGTTCCCCCGGCCCGCTGCGATCTCGATTGCCAAGAGATGAATTAACGCTTCTTCGGCGAAGGGCCCGAACCGGCCGTCGCTTGCTCTGCATCCGGCGGTTCCGCGGCTTGTTTCTTTGACACCTTCGTAAATCTCTTTACGACGAACTCCTGCAGGACACCGGCTAAAGAACTTTCACCCATCCGGATGAAACCGTTCGAAAGAATCACTGACCCTTGATTCTTCGTCGGATAATAAGTAGAGGCAATCGCCGCCCCTGCAAAGGATCCTGCGATATTTGAGTAGTTCACCTGCCAGTTCCCGTTATCGCCCTTACACCGGATCGAATTACCCACCGCTCGCCAGATGCGCGAACGGGTGGTGCCCGAACCCTTGTAGAAGTAGCGAGGATCTTGCTTCAGGAACGTGGGAAAAACCGCCCCGGAGAGAAACGTGGATGCAAGGACATCCGCGTACGCCGCGCCGAAGCGATTGCCATAGCCCTGAGCGCCTTGCCCAAAATCCGGGTACTGATCGCCCGCCTGCTGCAGTCCGGCGAGGACGGCCGTTCCCGCGAGCGTGATCGGGTCGATGCTCGACTTCCAGGCTAGCTGAAATTTCAATTTCGTTGTAAGTGGAGCAGCATCCTCATGGTAGGTAACGTAAAAATTCGGAATGAATCCAAGGACGCGCTGATGCAACTCCTCGTGGACCTCCTCTGTAGCCACTTCGACGGGATCCACCTTTACATCCACAGCTGTCACCACGGTAGCGATGGAAAGAACAATCGGGGGGACCAGGAAAGTTTGGCCCGGAGCCAATTCACCGGAGAATGCCTCACCGCCAAAACCCGCTGAAGTCACCGAAATACGGAATGGACCGGAAGGGACTTTCGAGAATGAGAATTGCCCGTTGTCTCCTGACACTACTTGCTGCGAGAAGGATTTGTCCTCAGAAGTCAGCCGCACCACGGCGCCGGACGCAACTGTTCCGGATTGATCCAGAATTGTTCCGACGATGTTGCCCGGCTTAGCAGCAGGCTGCTGCGCCTGTTCATGAGACTTCCCGGAAGAGGTGTTCGAATCGGGCGAAGAAGCGTCCTGGATAGAGTTCCCCACCGAGGTGGCGAGGGCCCCAGTTAGTGCCGGACTCTGCGCGTTCGCAGTCGACATGCCTAATAATAAGAGTCCTGCAAGGCAAAGCGTCCAGCGTTGGTTTGTTTCCGAAGAGTTCCCCATTTTGGCCGATGACACTCCACGTGCGTACAAACAACACCCCCACTTCGATGTTCGAGTCGGCATGAACGATCTTCAAACAATCAACAAATGTTCGTGCTCCCGTACGGCCGGTCAAGAAATATTAGATGCACGTCGACGAAATCGGATTTTTTTCGGAGAGGAAAAAGAAGGAAGAGATTATCGGTCGCCCGAAGTATTAACCGGGGACGCGGGCGGAAGTCAGATACAACCGCGTGCTCATAAACACTTGCACGCGAAACATTTATTGCGATAACTTGTTCTTCTTACTCAGCTTTCGGCGGATGTCGGGCCAGAATTCTTTCACCACAAGAGTAAGAGTGTCGGTTCCCACTTGCGTTCCCCAGACGCTTACTGTGTTGCCTAGCGTACGGTCTGCATGGGGATGGTAGGTGTACGTGGAAATTCCCGCCGCCAGCGCGCTGCCAAGAATCTCTGAGTAATTGAATTGCTGCCGTCCGTTGTCCCCGCGGGTCAAAACGATTCGGCTCACGGAATATCCAGTGCGATGCACGAAACTTCCCTTTCCCGACTGGAAGTAGCGGGGGTCCTGCCCTAACACGGTCGGCAGTATCGCGCCCGTAACGTAGTTTTCAATGGTGCCGTCGGCAAAGTAGGCACCAAAGCGTTTGCCATAGCCTGCCGCGCCTTGCCCATAACCCGCTTCGCTGTCTTCTGCCTGACTGATCCCGGCAAGTAAGGCGTACCAGGGAATCAGCACGTAATCGAACGATCCCTTCGTGATGACCTTAAACTTCTCCTTGGTGGTCAGGGGAGGAACCTGGCCGACATTTTCCAGAGTCAGGAAGTTCGGTAGCGTATAAAAGAGCCGGTCCTTCGAGACGCCTTCCGGCATATTTTTTTCGGGATCCTGATTCTTCCCGGGCGTTTCCGGGTCTTTTGGTGACGCTGGCGCCACTTGGGTGGGCGCATCCGATTGCGGCTTGGCGGGTGGTTGTTGCGCGCTTCCGAAAGTTGGCAGGAGAGCTACAGACAGCGCAATTCCGGGCATTCCCCAGGGAAAAACTTTCACGTTTTCCTGACTCCAATTTGGACTATAGAACTCCCCAGCGCTGCGCGAACATCAGCGGCTGCTGACCTGAATTTTCCTGTCGTTTTCCCCAACCCGTTCGAGAGTGATCTCGACGTCCCGGTCGCGCACAAAGCGCGCAAACTTGTCCCCCCACTCTATCAGGAGAACGCTGTTTTCAGCGACTAAGTCATCAAGACCGAGAGTTTCCAGTTGCCTAGGGGTATCAATACGATACAGGTCAATATGGTAGAGGTTCGCCTTCGGCCCGCGATATTCGTGCACCAGCGTGAAGGTGGGGCTGGTAACGTCTTCCTCGGAAGCAGCTTCAAATCCTGCGGCGATGCCTTTGATAAGCATGGTCTTGCCTGCGCCTAACTCGCCGCGCAGCAACACCAGCCTGGGCGGCGCCAGCAACCCGGTGAGTGTTCGCCCGAAGGCGATCGTCTCCTCAACCGAATGCGTGATCATCTCGTGCGCGCTGGCCGCTGGTGCAGACACAGCACAAGTATAGCGAGAGCGCGCAGAAACAGGGGAAGTTGGCGCCAACCACCAGCTAAAACAGCGACTTCGGTGAGGAAGCCTGCAACGCGCTCATCCCCAGATAACTCTGGTCCGCCACCGACTGCAACGCCATCCGCAGGTTGCGATGGTCATCATCGCCCAGCGCAATGAAGCGGAACGGCTGCAGAATCCCGTCGGTTGCCTTGCGCGTCGGCGACAGCATTTCCGCCATGCCGATCACGGTACCAACCTTGGTCTGAAAACCGATCTCAACGAAGTCGCCCTGGCTGAGTGCTTTAGCCAGTTTGAGCAGCCCGCCGGTTACAGAGATGGAATAGAGTTTGCCTCGGGAGCGCTGGCCATCGTCGAATCGGATTGCAGCCAAAACAGAACCGCCGAGCTGCACCCGGGCCGCACGCTTTGTAGGGTGTGGTTGGGGGAAGTGGGTCATAGCCGGAAAGGACTATGACTTATGGGCCATTGTTACGGGAAGATTACGGCAGAACTAGTCCGGATGGGCGTTGGCACGTTTGGTCCAAAACACATGAAGTCATTGTCCTACAGTAGGATGCGTGTATTGACCTCCTAGACAATGACCCAAAGGACCATGGGCAGCGAGTGCGGAAATCCGACGCCTACAGAATCTTGCCCAGGCGCCGGATGCCTTCCCGAATTGCCGTTTCCCTCATCCGCGAATAGCCGAGTAGAATTCCCGTGCGCAAAGGCTTCCTCAGGAAGTATCCGGAGATGCCATATACCCGGACTCCTTGCCCCGCGGCGCCTGCGATCACAGACTCTTCGCTGACGCGAGCTTTCGGCCACAGCACAACATGAGCTCCCGCGCCATCCCCGGTCACATCGACGCGGTCGCGTAAATGCGTACGAATGGCTTCCAGGAGCGACTCGCGTCGGGCGGCATTCCTGCGCCGAACCCGGCGCAAATAACGCTCGTACATGCCACTCGCAATAAATGCCGCTAAGGTTTCCTGATCGAGAGTCGGCGTGTGGCGATCGCAAAGCCACTTTGCGGCCGTGAATGCCGCGACCAATCTTTTGGGCGTGATCAGGTACCCAATGCGCAGCGAGGAAAAAACCGTGCGCGAAAACGTGCCGATGTAAATCACGCGTCCTTCCCGGTCCAAACCTTGCAAGGACTCGAGCGGCTGGCCTTCGTAGCGAAATTCCCCGTCGTAATCATCTTCCACAATCACGGCGTGCTTGCGCTTCGCCCAATCCAGAAGCGCAAGGCGGCGAGCCAGGGGCAGAATCGCGCCGGTCGGAAACTGGTGCGAAGGTGTAACGAAAGCCGCACGTGCGCCGGCGGGCAAGCGGTCTGGATTTAACCCATCGCGGTCCACCGTGATCGGAAGTAAGCGGGCGCCGGCGGCGCGCAGCACTTCGCGCGTGCCCTGATAACTTGGATCCTCAATCGCCACTCGATCATCGCGCTCGATCAGTACCCGGGCAATCAAGTCCAGTGCCTGCTGCGAGCCGTTCACAACCAGGACCTGGGATGGATCGCACATCACAGCGCGCGACCGCAGCAGGTGCGTGGCAATCGCTTCCCGGAGAGCAACGTGCCCGGCGGCTGGACCGTAATCGAGCTCCGACACGGGCGCATTGCGGGCGCAGCGCAAGAGAATTCGGCGCCACATCTCAAACGGAAATGTCTCGAGATCACTCCGCCCGTAAACAAAGTCATATGGCAGGGAACGGGTGGTCGATTGCGCAAAAGTCATCCTCGACCAGGCCGCCGCTGCAGCCGATCCAAAACGCGACAGCGTCAGCTTCGCCGACTCTTCCGCTCGCGTGGACTTCCCGACATTCACATCCGCGGAAACATACGTTCCGGAACCCGGCCGGCCTACGGTGAATCCCTCTGCCAGCAACTGATCGTAAGCCAGCAGCATCACGGTTCTCGAGATTCCAAGTTGCTCGGCCATTTCTCGAGTGGAAGGTAGCTTCTGCCCTCGTTGAAACGCGCCGGAGAGGATTGCCTTGCGCAAGCCGATGTAGACCTGTTGAAAAAGCGGCCCTCCAGTTTTCGAAAGTGGTATCGCGAATGGCATAAAAAGCGGTTCTTTAAAAATACCACGTGCCGCGTCATCCTCAAATCATGCAGCCGCACGCAGATGGCGGGAAAACCTGGGAATCCAAATGGATCGTCTCCTTCACTCGCGAGAAGCAATGAAACATGACGCTCTGGAAATCGATTCAGAAAACACTAGCTGCGCTCGCAATCAGTGCTGGTCTTGCGGGAGCCCAGGTCAATCCGGGCGCAGCGGGTGATGTTCGGCAATCGCTCAACGATGCCTGGTTTACGGGTCCGATGCTGGCGCCTTCGGCTTCGACTCTGCCGCGCGGACATTTTCTGATCGAACCCTATCTCTATGACGTGGTCACGCAGGGCTTCTATGACCGCGACGGCACGCGGCGCAGCGCTCCGCGAACGGATGGAATCGGCTCACTGACCTACATCCTGTTTGGGCTGGCGAACAGGTTCACGGTTGGAGTGATTCCCGTCGCCGGCTACACGGAAGCGAGCAACGGCCCGAGCAGTGCTCGGGTTGGCATGGGCGATTTCACCCTGCAAGGGCAATACCGACTGAAGCTATTTCACGAGGGCAGCAAGATTCCCACGATGTCCGTGGCCGTGCAAGAGACGCTTCCGACCGGAAAATACGATCGTCTCGGCAATCGTCCCAACGACGGCTTTGGCGGCGGAGCTTACACCACCACGGTGGCGTTCTACTCTCAAACTTATTTCTGGTTGCCCAACGGCAGGGTGCTTCGCATGCGCTTCAACGTGGCGCCGGCATTTTCAAGGGGCGTAAACGTACGCGATGTGAGCGTCTACGGAACCAGCACCGGCTTTCGCGGACAAGCCACGCCTGGCGCTTCCGTCTTCGTCGACGCAGCCTGGGAATATAGCCTTACGCGGCGATGGGTGCTGGCCCTCGATGCCGTCTACCGTCATCAGGCAAACACGCTGGTAAGCGGATATAACGCTCTCGATCCGAATCGAGCCGCAATACGGCTTAACTCTGGATCGAGCGACGCGTTCGGGCTGGCTCCCGCTGTCGAGTACAACTGGACTCGAAATATCGGAGTCCTCCTCGGCACCCGCCTGATTCCCGCCGGGCGCAATACGCCCTCGACCATCACCCCAGCGATAGCGATCAACTACGTCCACTGATGCTAAAAGAAAATCTTAAACCGCAGAGGACGCGGAGGTTTCGCAGAGGGCGTTCCTCGATAACTCAGCCCGGAAATTGAACTCGGAGATCCGTCGTTTGCCGAATGCGGCGAAACGCGTCCGGAAGGGCCTTGATCAGATCGGTCGCGACCAGCGGTTGCTCACCCATGCTCTCGCAAGCGATGTCGCCGGACAGTCCGTGCAAGTACACTGCGCAAATCGTTGCCTCGAGCACCCGCGTCGGATTCTGAGCAATCATCCCGGCCACCATCCCGGTCAGCACATCGCCGGTTCCGCCGGTCGCCATGCCGGGATTCCCAGTCGTGTTCACCCAGACTTCTCCATCCGGCTGAGCAATCAGTGTCCGATGCCCCTTCAAAAGGACAATGAGATCATGGTCACGAGCAAACGAACGAGCGATCGCGATACGATCCCTTTGTACCTGCGGGATGGAAAGCCCCGTCAGTCGCGCCATTTCGCCGGGATGCGGCGTAATCACGAGGGCGCGGCCCTTGCCATTCAGCTTGTTTGAGAGGCCTTCGAAAGCATTCAGGCCGTCAGCGTCCAGAACGATGGCTGTCGAATACTTCTGCACGACCGTGCGCACGAATTCTGCCGTCTCCGCATGACGTGAAATTCCTGGGCCAATCGCCAGCACAGTTTTCCCTTTTACCCGATTGTCCATCGACGCGTATTCGAGAGCGCGCAGCGAAATCGTGCCTGCCTCGGTTTCCTCGCAGGGCTCGGTCATGATTTCCGGATGGAATCCAGCCACTGTCGCGAGCACAGATTTTGGGGTGGCGACCGTGGACAATCCCGCTCCGGTTCGCAGTGCCGACATTCCCGCCATGGCGGCGGCTCCCGCCTTGCCGAGCGAACCGCCGATCACCAACACGTGACCGAAGCTCCCTTTGTTTGCTTCTCGAGGGCGCGGCCCGATGAGTGGGGCAATGTCTTGTGGAGTGATCAGATTCAAATGAAGCGATGAGCGGATCGCTTCTTCGGGCGAGCCGATCGGCGCAACTGCGATCGGTCCCTCCGTCAGCGAACCAAACACATGTGCAGGTCGCGGCGCTGTGAAGGTCACGATTGCATCCGCACGAGCGATGGCGCCCGTCTGCGCGCCCAAAACGTCGGCATCCGCCCCGGAAGGAATGTCTACGGCGACCACCGGCAATCGACTCGCGTTGAGGGCCGCGATGGCCTCGGCGTAGAGTCCACTGACCGGAGGACGAAATCCCGTCCCCAAAATTGCGTCGACCAGGAGATCTCCATCCCGCAAGCGGCTTTTGATGGCTTCGAATTCATCATGCGATTTCGCAATAACGGGAGTCTGCCCCATGCGCTGAAACATTTGCGCTGCATCACCCCGCAGCTCGGCCGGATCCGCCAGCAGCAACAGAAACACTTCCCTGCCAGCCTCACGCAACTTCCGCGCCGCCACAAAGCCATCGCCGCCATTGTTGCCCTTCCCACAAACCACGTCCACGCGTCGCGATTGTGGAAATTGCTCGCGCACGAACTCCGCCACCGCGGTCCCAGCGTTCTCCATCAGCGTGAGCGAAGGCACGCCGAAGCGCTCGCTGGTGGAACGATCGATCTCGCGCATCTCGGCCGCGCTCACGATTTTCATGGCTTGGAGACCGCCATCTGTTCCACCTGGCGGAGTTGCGAAGGCTCTCCCATCGCGATCAGGAAATCGCCTGCTTCGATGCGGTCATCGGGCGAGGGATTGAAGCGCATGCCTTGACCGCGCTTGATGGCCAGCACGATCACACCACGCTCCTGGCGGATGCGTGAAGTTTCAATCGTCTTTCCGGCAAATCCCGACCCGGGCCCAACCGAGATCTCGCCAATCTCGAGATCCATTCCCAGGTGAGTGGTCGCGGTATCGAGAAAACTCACGACGTGCGGCCGCAGAAAGGTCTGGGCGATGCGCTGTCCCGCAAAGGAATAAGGAGAGACGATAAAATCAGCGCCCGCCTTCAGCAGATGCTTCTCGGCATCTTCTTCGCTTGCCCGGGCAATGATCTTGAGCTTGGGATTTAACTCACGCGCCGTAAGAATGATGTAAAGGTTGGTGGCGTCGGTGGTGGTCGCGGCTACCAGCCCGCGGGCCCGCTCGATGTGCGCCTCGCGCAGCGTCTGCTCTTTGGTGGCGTCGCCCAGCAGGAGAAGCCAATCCTGGGCATAGCGGGCTGCTTTGGCCTCGTTGTGATCGATCACCACAAAAGGCACCGGCCGGCGCGCCAACTCGCGCGCGGCGCTGCGTCCCACGCGTCCCGCGCCACAGATAATGTAGTGGCCGGTGAGCCGGTCGATCTCGCGTTCCATTTTTCGCCTGCCAAAAAAGCTGCGCAGTTCGAATTCTAGCAAAGCCTGCGTAAGCGCCCCGATGCCCAGGAACACCAGCGAAACGCCCATCGCAATCACGCAAAGGTTGAACACGCGCCCCGCATGCGAAAGCGGATGCGTCTCCTGATAACCGATGGTGGTCAGCGTGGTAACCACCATGTAGAGCCCGTCGAACCAGGACCAGCCCTCGATGAAGTGAAAGCCAGCAGTCCCGGCGAGAATGACCAGCGCGAGAGCAATAATAATTAGACGAAGATTGTGGAGCGCCTTCATGTGGGCAGCTGTTGGCTGGCTGATAGCTTGTGGTCGTTAGCTGGTAGCCAACCGATATCGGCCAGCTCATGACAAAAACCTACCGCCCGCAACTATAGTTGAAATTAAGAAACTGGAGGAAGAGGACCGAGCAGAGTCGACCATGGAGAGCTCTTGTTCAAGACTAAGGACGGAAGGCGAAATGTGTTGTTCTAATCAGAGATCGGCTACAAGCCACCAGCTATCAGCGATTGGCGAAAAGCCCTCCCCGCCTCCGCAAGGACTCGAGCAAAGGCGCTTCAGTCTGCCATCGTCGGAGCCGGCTTCTCGGCCACGAGATCGGCTTGCACTCGACTGTGGAACCTTCCATAAGTGAAGTACACGACCAGCCCGATCACCAGCCAGATCACCAGTCGCGCCCAGTTCACCCAGCCCAGCTTGTACATCATGTAGCCATTCGAGACGACACCCAGGATCGGGACCAAAGGAACCCATGGCGTGCGAAATGGCCGCGGCTGCTCTGGATTGGTTCGTCGCAGCACCAGGACCGCGATCGACACGATGACGAAGGCGAGGAGCGTTCCGATGTTCACCATCTTGCCGATGTCGTCAATGGGGGTGATGCTGCCCACGATAGCCGCCAGCAACCCGACCAGGATAGTGTTCTTCCAGGGTGTGCGGAACTTCGGATGGATGTCGGCGAAGAACTTCTTAGGCAACAGACCGTCGTTCGCCATGGAATAGAGAACCCGCGTCTGACCAAGCAGCATGACCAGCATCACGCTCGTAAGCCCCGCCAATGCACCGAGGGTAATGATGTGGGACGCCGTTATCAGTCCGCGATCCATGAAAGCGCGCGCGATCGGCGCTTCGATATTCACCTCGCGCCAAGGCACCATTCCGGTGAGTACGGCAGCCACGGCGATGTACAACACTGTGCAGATCAGCAGCGATGCGATGATCCCAATCGGCAGGTCCCGCTGTGGATTCTTCGCCTCCTGTGCCGTGGTCGACACGGCATCGAAGCCGATGTAGGCGAAAAATATGTACGCCGCGCCCGCTCCAATTCCCGACAAGCCGAACGGTGCGAACGACAACCAGTCGCCTCCCCAATTGCTTTTGCTCACATAATGAAAACCCAGACCGATTACGAAAAGCACGACCGCAACCTTCACTGCCACGATGGTCGCATTGAAACGAGCGCTTTCCTTAATCCCTACCACCAGGATGGCGGTGATGATGAGAGCAATGATGAAGGCGGGAAGATTGACGCCGATTTCAAATCCGAACAGATGCGGCGCGTTGAGCAACTCGTGCGCCCGTTGCACCAGCTCAGGCGGGTGCGCCGCGATGATCGCCGTCACCTTACTCAAGAAGGCTTGCGTGCCCGGCACCAGGCTGGGGTCAGCCACTTGCGCCATCTGTCGCGCGATCACGCCTTCCGCGGTTCGTAGTCCGGTCCAGTGGTCGTAGGCGAGCCACAGCGGCATGTGAATGTGAAAAACATTCAGCAGCTCGATGAAGTGGTTCGACCAGCCCGACGACACGGTGCTGGCGCCCATCGCGTATTCCAGGGTGAGATCCCAGCCAATAATCCAGGCGAAGATCTCTCCCAGCGTGGCGTACGCGTAGGTGTAAGCGCTCCCGGCCAGCGGGATCATAGCGGCGAACTCCGCATAGCACAGCCCTGCGAACGCGCATCCCAGTCCCGACAAAACAAAAGACAGCATCAGGCCCGGACCCGCGTAATGCGCGCCCAAGCCGGACAGCACAAAAATGCCCGCCCCAATCACCGCGCCCACGCCCAGGGCCGTCAACTGGAAGACGCCGAGCGTTCGTTTCAAACTATGTTCGCCG
>Ga0307478_10000312_pt1 | contig 52308 bp, 41 predicted proteins | sample atmos_gasesECM4C_2_FD_203713 | JGI IMG/M metagenome (GOLD analysis project Ga0307478, IMG submission 203713) | Hardwood forest soil microbial communities from Morgan-Monroe State Forest, Indiana, United States - atmos_gasesECM4C_05 | ecosystem: Environmental > Terrestrial > Soil > Temperate...
TTTCGTTGATCTCGTGGCGATAGACCCGATACCCCGGCCATCCCAGAACTTTGGTCCAGTCGGTCTCTCTCATCTTGCCGAGTGTAACCAGAGTTCCAGAAAATCAAAAACCCTCATTTAATATGACCGCGCTACAGATTCCTGCTCAGAGCCGTTTTCTTCATGGCTTCCGCGATGTGCACTAAATGAAGTTAATAGGCTTCCGGAACGGTTCTCCTGCATGGGTATGCGACAACGTGAGATGGCCGATTTACACGAAGAAATCACAAACAAAGAAAAAGTTAGAGATTGGGAGTCTGTTCCGCAGTTCGATATGGGCAACCACGAGAGGTAACGTTACTTCAATAATCCCCTTTCGGAGCCATAGCAGCATAGTCCCAAATGTGTTCGACTGGAGCGGTCGGGAAACACTGAGGGCAGCTATTCTCAATTCACGATTGATAGCAGAACTCCGATGAGGACCAGCAAGCCACAGCGCTGGGTAGGGACTAATCAGCATGCTTAAAACTCGTCTGTACGTTGAATGCCCAAATTGCCACATGCAGTATCTGTTGAAGGATTTCGGGTTGACTTACAGCAATGGGGCGTACATTGAGAACGTCGCTGGTTCGCCCGGATGCCAACGCTTGATTTGCCCTTGCCGACCTCACGATCCCCACAAGTTCAAATTGAAGGAAAGAACACGGCTCCATGTCTTTCAAGAAAACGAGAGCGAACAAACTCACTTCTTCCTGAAGGCCACAAAGCCGATGGCCTGTTCCTCAGCCTCAGCCAAATCATAGTAGAGTGCGACTGCTCTCCGCCCGACTCTATTCGCAAGCGTGAGCTTGTAACCGATACTTGCGCATTCGCACCAGCAAGGATTTTTCCGTAAAGATTCTTCGTTTTTGCTTATGGGTTTTCGGTTAGCCCCTCGCACCAAAAGACTCAGCAGCGGCATTGTCGGAAGCGATGGCCTCAATCGCTTCCATGACCGCTCCGATTCCATTTACCTCTTTGGAAAGAACGGCGCGAACGCCAGCGGCGGAAGCTAGTTCTGACAAGTCTGAAGTAGCAAACATCGTGTACATCAGGATGGCGCACTTAGGTGCGAGGGCGCTCAGCGTTCGGGCTGCTTCCAGCCCGTTCATCACAGGCATCGCATAGTCAAGCAAGACAACGTCTGGTTTTACACGACGAGCCAACTCTATAGCGTCGTATCCGTTCTCCGCCTCTCCGCAAACGATCCAGTCTGTTTTCGTCTTGAAACACATCCGAAGCGCGGCTCGCACACTCGGATTGTCATCAACGACAAGGATTTTGGTCATGTGCTCACTTTGCTAATGACTTGAATTCAGCAACTTCAACGGTAAAAGCAAGCGCTTGGGATGCCCTGCCGAATGGCTCCCGCACTATTGATTTCGTGGACGTTGTGGCGTAAAGGACGAATGCGGTCGTTCCACTGATTTGAAATCCTTTTATCGAAGAAGTACATAGCACAAGAGGGGGAATACAGCAGCACCAACGAGCTACGGCATTGTACGTACTATTTTCTGGGCCCAAATCGGAGCCGTGATTAGTCCGGCGATTGCTAACGCACCATTTTTTAGACCCACACCTGTGTTTTCTTCAGTTCGCCGGATGTCTTGTAGAACCCGAATCAGTGCGTGTGTCGTTTGAGTGCGATTTGCAGTTCTAGTGTCATTAGGACTCTGGCTGTCAATCGTAGGCTTCGGTCTGGCAGGTTGGCAATGCGAGAACGCAACACAACGAAGCCGAGACGCTCTGCTCCCTTCCGGCCGAGGTTGGGGACTTCACGATCTAGCCTCAAAGGCAAGGCATGAGGTCCATCCACGTCCCTCTCGATTACCGGAACCCGATTGTCGGAGAGATACCGGGTCAACTCGAACTGAACACGGGGATCATCGATGGCGACGTTCTCCGGCAGGATCAGCGGATTTGCGATCACCCTTCTCCCGCAAACTGTGAATCACAGCTGCCTTCAGACGCAGTACGCCACGGGTCCGTTGAACTCTTACCAGGGTCGACCAGTCGTTATAGAGACGGTCGAATATTCCCGGATGGATTGGGTATTCAGCTTTCAGCCGCTTCTCGTAGTCAGAGTCTCGACAGTCTGGAGGAAACTCCTGATGCTGCGTACGATAGAAGTCGTAGAACTCGCGGGCAACCGTATCTCGCGCAACTGGCGAACTCAGTGAGCGCCTGAGCAAAGGTGAAGTGGGTCTCAAAGCTTCCTGCCGGCAGATCGCTCTGATCATGTAACTGACGGGCATACGCTACCCATTCGTCAATCAGAATCAAACTGGGTGCATAGTCGTTCATTATCTCCCGGGGAACATCGCCAGGGCTTGTCCCTTTCTCGTCATCGGCCTCAAGGCCAGCTAAGCCGACAACGTGCGGGAGGCAAATGCGAGTCTTGGGGGGTACTCGCGTGGACAGGCTCGGTATTGATTTTGTGAATAATGGCCGGAAGACGATTCTTGAATCGACAGAATTGAAGCAAGCCGATCCGCCGAAACCGGATTTCAAGTTCCCTCGCGCAAACACTTCGCGAAACTCTCGCAAGGTCAGTGCTAAGTAGCCATCAAGCCACCCCGCCATCTACAATCAAGATGCCGTCTTTATCCAATGAGGGGGAACAATGACGAATCTAAAGGGACTCGCGTCCATGGTGTCGGAATTGCGAGTAGAAAGAACGAATCTGGTAGACCAACTGAGGCACGTTGATGCGGCTCTTGCGGTTCTTGGCAAGTTGAATGGTGGACGCTCTTATACGAAACCGAGACGGGCTCTTTCAATAGCCGCCCGCAGGAAGATCAGCAGGGCGCAGAAAGCACGGTGGGCAAAGTCAGCTTCGAACCGTGGAGGAGGCACAGTAAAACCTAAGCGCACGATTTCAGCGGCAGGGCGTAAAAGGATCGCGATGGCGCAGCGGGCACGATGGGCAAAGTTAAAAACGCCGAAGAAAACGGCGTAGAGAACCAAGTCGGGACAGAGCCCGCTGCTACGGTGGCGGGCATTGTTATTGGGAAGAGTTGACCCACAGGGACCACACCGAGCAGGCCTTTCAAAAAGTGAGTGAGTAGATCATGGTCACACAAGATGACGCACTGTCGTTGCTGAACAAATACGCAGAGGAGAAAACGTCTGTGCTTGCAGTTCTTGTGACTCCGTCATTGTCAGTCGCCAGACTTGTGGGAACCATTCGTGTCTCCATCGTTGCAGGCGTTCCCTATCTTCTCGCCGGAAAAGAAGAGAGCAAGTCCGACCAGATCAAGTTCCGTCTTTCCGATTGCATGTTCGAGTACGGTGCTTTTCGGGAAGAGCCTGCCGATAAGTTTGAAGCGTTTCTGGTTGTTGGGTCCATCAGGGGCGATACCCTATCCCTTTTCGAGCCGAAAGGCTGAAGGGTGGGTTCATCACGCGGAATATTGATGCCTTGCAGAAAATCCTGCCGAGCCTCAGTCAGGAAGATCACTGTCAGCGCGGCCTCCTTGTCGTCTTCTGGTCTTATTGCGCTCTTTGTTAACATGTACTGCCCTTAACGTTGGCGCTCGGGGATGAATATTGCTGCCCGGAGGGTTTCATCGATGGTGGGTATAGGTGCGTGCAACCTAAGAATGACGTTGCTGATTTCTGCGCTCCTGCTAGTAGGGGTTTCTCCAGCGTCAGCGCAGTCAGCCAAATCAACGCCTCGGCCTGCGCCTGCGCGCGGCAAGCTGCTTTTTGTAAGCAAATGCTCCTTCTGTCACGGGCGCGATGCTGCTGGCGGCGAATCCGGTCCCGACCTAACGCGTTCGCGTCTGGTCGCGCGGGACGTCAGGGGAGACAAAATTCGAGCGGTGGTCCACGACGGGCGTGTCGAGAAAGGCATGCCGCCATTCCCCGGACTTACCATCCCTCAGGTCAACGATGTTATTGCGTTCATTCGCGACCAAACCAAGCAATTGAATTCCAAGCCGGGCGGCCGCCGCGGCGTCGACGTTGCCGATTTGCAAACTGGCAACATTGAGCAAGGCAAAGCGTATTTCAATGGCCCTGGAAAATGTTCATCTTGCCATTCTCCCACCGGCGATCTGGCGGGAATCGCCACGCGGCGCCAAGGTCTGGAACTCGAAATGCAGATGCTCTATCCCCAGAATGCGAAGGCAAAGCTCACAGTCATTACCAAAGCCGGCGAAACTTTCACAGGAACGCTCACCTATAAAGATGAGTTCCACATAGCAATGACTGATTCCGAAGGATGGTCCAGGTCCTGGCCGATCGGCGCAGTCGATTACAAAATCGACTCACCCTCGGACGCTCATATTGAGCAATTCGAAAAATACACCGACGACGATATCCATAACCTGATGGCCTACCTGCAAACGCTGCGATAGGAAATATGAAATCTCTTTTAACGAAAAAGATATTCTGTGCCGCCGCCCTACTGTTCTTTTTCCCGGGCCGGCTCCGGTCACAGGGGCTCGATCCCGCCATCACTGCAAACCCGCCGGTCGACTCCTGGCCGAGCTACCACGGCGACTATTCCGGCCGACGACACAGTCGTCTGACCCAGATCACTCCCCAGAACGTTGCATCTCTCGCGCTCGCGTGGGCGTTTCAAACCAACCAGGATGCACTGATCAAGTCCTCCCCGCTGTTGGTCGATGGGGTCCTGTATTTCACTGTGCCGGACAACGTCTGGGCGGTCGACGCCCGTACGGGCCACCAGATCTGGCACTACACCTACAAGCCAAACGCAGGTATGCACCTTGGGCATCGTGGAGTCGCCATGTACAAACAGTGGCTCTACTTCTGCACTCCCGATGCACACCTGATTTCGCTCGAAGCAAAGAACGGCAAAGTCCGCTGGGATGTAGAAGTCGGCGACATCAAAAAAGGATATTGGACAACCATGGCGCCGTTGGTGGTGCGCGATCATGTGATCCTGGGTGTGGGCGGGGATTTGGACAATATAGTCTCGTACATGCGGTCAATTGATCCCGAGACTGGCGAGACGCAATGGCAATGGAACACGACTCCTCCCGCCGGTACCCCGAATGCGACCACGGGTGGCACAATCTGGTTGACCGGAACTTACGATCCCGACCTGAATATGCTATACACCGGTACGGGCAATCCGACGCCGGTGTTGAACGGCAAGACGCGTCCCGGGGACAACCTCTATACATGCACCATCGCAGCCCTGAACCCCGATTCCGGAAAGCTTATCTGGGCCTTCCAGCCTTCTCCGCATGACACGCACGATTGGGACGCCATCGAAGTTCCAGTGATGGTCGACGCCGACTTTCATGGAGAACCTCGCAAGCTGCTGATGCAGGCCTCTCGCAACGGCTACTTCTTCGTGCTCGATCGCACCAACGGCAAAAGCCTTCTCACCGCGCCGTTTGGCCCAGTGAACTGGACGTTGGGCATCGATAAAGAGGGCCGGCCGATTCCGAATCCGGACAAAGAACCGGCGCCTGACGGACGCCTGATCGCGCCCGATGAAGGCGGCATGACCAACTTCCGCTCTCCAAGTTTCGATCTCAATAACGGATTGTTTATCGTTTCCGCGCGCGAAAGTTACTCCCTCTATTTTGCCAAGCCCGCCGACGGTGCCTATGGCTGGGCTGGCGCGGACTACGGACTCTGGGGCAAAGGCATCATCAAAGCCATCGACTACCAGACTGGAAAAATTCGCTGGAGCCACGATATTGGGGAAGGCGCTTCTGCCGGCGTGTTGACAACGGATTCAGGCGTCACGTTCACCGGCGACTCCAGCGGCAATGCTCTTGCCCTCGATACCAGCGATGGCACAACTCTGTGGCACGCCGGCACCGGCGGCCAGATCGCGAGTTCTCCGATCACGTATGAACTAGACCATCGGCAATATGTTCTGACCAGTGGCGGCGGGGTTCTGTTTGCCTGGAGTCTGCCGGAGGGTAATAAGTAGCAGACGATCTTGCCCGCTGGTGTGATCCCGACGGGTTAATCTTTGGGTTCACAACCCTTGGGTTGTCAGCCCAGCACACGGGCAGAGTGACGCGGGTAAAACATGTTCTGATTCCGCCCTCGGCCTCGGAGCCTATGAAGCCCCTTGAGATAGATGTTATCCAGGGAAGTCACAAAGAGACTATCCAGCTAAAGCAGTAGCCTTAGCTGTCAAGTCTCCGGTTTGCCGACCACTCGAACCCGAACTGGTGTCAGTGGCCGTATTCTTGCCAGCAGCGGCGTCAACACGTCAGGGGGCACTGTGTTCGTAGACTGGATTTTGCGGGGCCGAAAGTTTGAGTTGGTGTACCAGTCGCCTGAACCTGGTTTGATCGCGGATCGCGTCGTAGCCGGGGAATACGTTAATTGATCCCAAAAACGGATCGCGTTCAGCCAGAGCTGTGTCCAACCAGCGCAGGACGTCCGCCGTTCCACCCAAGCCGAGATAGTCCATGCAATGGGTATCGCAGCGCAATAGCCCTCTTCGCGGCGTCCCTCCAGTGCCGCGACGACGCTCCGAGCTTCGAAGGTATACCCAAGCACGCCAGCAATGTAGCCAAAATAGCCCTCGCCTAGTGGCAGCCCATCGTTGAGCATTCTGGCCGTGTTCGCCATAGCCCAGGCTTCGTCCTTTAAGCCGACCGCAACCAACGATAGAGCCAGATAAAAATAGGTATACGGCGAGTCTGGTGTCAACTCGATGGCGATACGACCGGTACGGACGGCATCGTCATAGCGTCGCGCATAGTAGTTGGCCTGCACGAGGCGGAAGTTCGTCATTAGATCCAACGGATCGAGCTCGACGGCTTTGGCGGCATGCAATACAGCCTCGTCATGGCGGCCAAGGAAACTACACAGAATGGGATACATCATGTGGGGAAACGCATTATCAGGCTCCAGATTCATAGCGCGCCGGTGCGCATGTTCCGAGTCCGCCCAACGCCATTGATACATGCGCACGATTCCCAGGATGTCGTGAAGCATGACTGAATTTGCATCTAGAGCCAGGCCCTTCGCGATCAGATCTTCGGCCTGCGGAAGGGCCGATCGGGGAGGCAAGGATCCGAAGCCCGCGCTCACGATGTAATACATGGCCGCACCGTGATACGGCTCGAGGTAACCGGGCTCTAGTCGAATTGCCTCCTGAAAGTAATCGAAGGCGCGCCGAACGTCGTGCGGCCTTCGCTTCTTCATCATGTGCCATCCCTTCAAGTAGTGTACGTACGCTGTGACGTTCTTTGGGCGACTTTGGGGAGCCCCAGTTCCCAGACGGACATGCAGCGCTTCGGTAGCCAGCGCAGACCTCGTCCTGGATGCGGAACAGGTCTCCTAAATTGCCCTCGAAGCGGTGTGCCCAGAGGTTGAATCCATCTTTCACACCGACCAGGTTGACGGTGACGCGGATGCGGTCTCCGGATCTCCAAACCGATCCTTCCAGCACGGCTTCGACGCTCAGTTCCCGGCCGACCCTTCGGGTATCGCAAGGCTGCCCTTTGAAGCCAAAGACTACGCTGGGCGCAGTGACCCGCAAGCCTTCGACCCGCGAAAGCACGCGGATCAATTCCTCAGTCAATCCATCACCGAAATATTCATCCTGGGGGTCTGCGGTTTGGTTCACGAAGGGCATCACTGCCACTGCAGGACGCTTGGGGATGGGGACGACAAAGCGGTAGCCCCGCTTTGGAATTGTTTCGATGAAACTTGGCGAGTCGGCAGAATCGCCCAGCGCGTCGCGCAAACGGCTGACGGCGGAATTCAGTGCTACTTCGAAATCGACAAACGTGTTCGAAGGCCAAAGCCGCTTGCGCAGGTCTTCGCGGGTCACGATTTCACCGGGACGCTCCATGAGAGAGGCGAGCACCTGAAACGACTGCTCCCTGAGGGCGATCGGCATTCCCCTCTTCAACAGCCGGCGACCTTCCAGATCGACTTCAAATGCTCCGAAGCGCACGTTCATGGCTGTCGATCATTTTTGCTTTCAGTCAGTTGCCTGTCAACATTTTGGTCACACGGAAGCCATTGTTCTATCCGCAATCGCAGCTAATCTAGCGATCGTGACGGCTTGACGTGGGGAATAGCTAAGGTGCGAAAAAGCTGTAATACCGCCGCCTCGGACGTCGAACGAGTTGGAGGAATGGATCATGCCAAGCATCGACCTGCGCACTCTGCTACACGCTTTTGCAATGGCATCAGGTGCGCCCCCCGTAGCTTGGCAGGCAACCGGTCCCTTACAGGCTGCGGCAGGCGAAACTGGTCAGAATCTGCCCAACATACAATCCGCGCGCATGCGGAAGGGAGGCAGAGATGAGGGAAGTAAATCTGCAACACGGCATCGGATACTTGCGCCAGCCATGGCTGGTCCACCTCACAGGAAGGTGAGTATGGAGAAAAGCTCCTTTATTCGTTCAAGCACGATCGGCACGACGACAATCCGGAAACTCAAGATCAGGCTGTTGCCGTTTCTCTTCGTGCTTTATGTCGTCGCCTTCCTCGATCGCGTCAACATCGGCTTTGCGGCTCTGACAATGAATCGCGAGCTTGCCATCACGAGTCAGCAATTCGGGTTCGCCGCGGGAATTTTCTTCTGGGGCTACTTCCTGTTTGAGATTCCCAGCAACCTGATCCTTCACAAAATCGGCGCGCGTGTCTGGATCGCACGCATCCTGATCACGTGGGGCATCGTGGCCACTCTGACGGGATTTGTGCAGTCCGCCAATCAGTTATGTGTCGCACGTCTTGCCCTTTCTCCCCGTACCCGCTGATACCAGGGATACCGTTTTCGGCGGAACTCCAGCGAATAAGAGAAACTATAGAAACTGTAGCCGAAGATCCGAAGATCGGAATCGCTTGTAACCAGCTAAAATACGAGGTATTATCGCGGAAGTGTAGGCGTCACAGCTAGATAGCAGAAATGGCGGTAATAGAATCCCTCCCTCTCCGCCAGATTCTTGCATTCCCCACCAGTTAGCACCTATTGAACTGCTTAGCTCCATCGGCGAATGTGCTTTCTACTGTCCAGTCGTTGTCCAGATTAGAGTCCGTCGCGGTTTGGTATCCGAGGGTCGCTTGGCCCTGGCGCATCGCGGGCACGGACTCTTCAATGAGAGAAGGTGTCCGCGGCTCGGTCCTTGCCAGAATCAAGTAACGAACGTGCCTTGATAGCCAGGGCTTTGAAGGAGAATGGTTTTCGCAAAATCTCTCCATCCAAAGTTGAGGCTTCAGAAGCAGCGGCGGCGAGGTCGGGATTGCCGGAGATGTACAACACTGTTGCGACCAAAGACATCTCTGACAGCCTAGCTGCCAATTCCCGTCCCCCCATGTTGGGCATTACCATGTCTGTAATCAACAGATCGATCTTCCCTTTGTGCGTTTGCGCAAGTTTAATTGCCACCTCCCCGTCTGGAGCAGCCAGCACGTCGTACCCGAGTTGGATAAGATAATCGCTGGCTACTTCTCGTATGGCGGCTTGGTCTTCCACCAGCAAAATGGTCTCGTGGCCCATTGCTGACGAGCGAGAGTCCACTGCCTGGTCGCCGGTACAGATCTCCGCTTCCTCTTCATAGGCTGGAAGAAAGAGCCAGAAGGTGGTGCCTCGGCTCGGTTCGCTCTCCACGGAAATTGCTCCCCCGCTTTGCTTCACCACGCCATAGACAGTCGACAGCCCCAGTCCGGTCCCCTTGCCGGGTCCTTTGGTTGTGAAAAAGGGCTCAAAAATGCGCGATAGAGTTTCGGGGTTCATTCCGATTCCGGCATCACTGACAATGAGCGCAACATAAGTTCCAGGCCGAACTGAACCATGACGCAACGTTTTGGCTTCATCAAAGCGTGTGTTTTGGGCGGAGATGGCCAGCTTGCCTCCGTTGGGCATGGCGTCACGTGCATTCACTACAAGATTAAGGATAGCCTGTTCGAGTTGGCTTCGATCAGCCTTGACGCACAAAAGCGCGGATTCTGTCGCAATCTCTAGTTCGATGTGCTCGGCTACGAGGCGACGGATCATCGTTCCAAGGTCGCTCAGAACCACCCGCAGATCCAAAACTCGTGGCTGCAGTAGTTGATTGCGACTGAAGGCGAGTAATTGCTGGGTCAGTGCGGCGCCGCGGGCCACAGCGTTTTGAATCTCTACAGCGTCAGCGCACGTCGCATTATCGGAGGATGCCCTCTCGCGAATGCGGTCCGTGTGGGCTCCGATGACCGTAAGGAGGTTGTTAAAATCGTGGGCGACACCGCCGGCGAGTTGGCCCACGGCTTCCATCTTTTGTGCCTGCCGAAGCTGCTCCTCGAGCTGCTTGTACTCGGTAATGTCGTAGAGCACGCCCTGCATGACTGCTTTTTCGCTAGCGACGTCTGTCAGAATCTTGCCTTCGTCTCGAAACCATCGAATCCGTCCGTCACGAGCAATCATGCGATACTCGGCCTTGAACAGTTCTCCTGTTCTCTGAACCCGTTTCTCTGCTTCAATGGCAATCTCGCGGTCATCATCGTGAATGCGACTCATCCACAGGCCCGGGTCAGCTCTCCACTCCTCCGGTGTATAACCAAGCATCGGTTCGATTTGAGGGCTGACGAATGACCACCGCCCTTGCACACCAACCTCAGCCATATAGGTGATGGCGGGCAAGCGTTCAACAAGGGTGCGATATCGCGACTCGGCCGCTTGAAGCTCGTCCTTTGCGCGCCGATGTTCAATTGCAATTCCTGCCAGATGCGTAGCGCGCTCAATGAGCAATAGATGGTCGAAGTCTGGCGCTCGAGGTTCCCGATAATAACAAGCGAAGGTCCCGAGAGTTGAACCACTCTGAGACGAAATCGGCATCGACCAACAAGCGCGTAGGCCGTGGGGTATGGCTAGGTGGCGATAATCGTCCCACAACGGGTCCGTGGCGATGTCGCTCACCACGACCGGTTGTCGACGAAACGCGGCAGTACCGCAAGAGCCGGCGCGCGGCCCAATCTTTACGCCGTCTATGGCTTGCACGTAGGCCCGCGGCAGGCTGGGAGCTGCCCCATGACACAGAGTTGTTTCGTCGGGGTCAAAGAGAAGGATGGAGCACGCCAGGCCGGGGTACGTTTCCTCGATCTTTAAACACAGGGACTCCAAGATCCGGGGTAGTGGTTGAGCCGTGATCATTTCAAGCACGGCTTTGTCCAGCCGTGAGAGTGCCTCCGAAATTTTTTGTTGATCTCCTTCCGAGATTCGTTTCGTGGTCGACATTGCGGTGCGGGTGCGGCTACCTATTCTCTCACTCCCGAGTTCCGGAAAAGGCTCGGTCTAACACAACCGCTGATTGCCCAGAATATCTATTATCGTTGCGATGATGTGTTATGTGAGGGTTACGAACGTCACGCCGAACCTCAACAATTCGTGGTAGCTTGCTTCTGCTCGCCTATCAGCAATGCCGGAGCTCAGCGGAAATTATCATGCGGACCGCTGACCGGGCTCGCTATATACGGTCACAAAACCACGGCGCTGCTCTACGAGCCCGTACACGATAGCTAGTCCCGGCGCTGTCGATTTTGCGACTTCCTTAGATAGAAAGGACGGCCCCGAATAGGTGGTCGAGCGTCGCTGCGTCCACTCCACTCCCAATGTCCGACACCAAGATTTGAGCATATTTTCCAGGCTTTGCGGAGTCTGCAGCCGGGATTCCTCTAGCTCGGACACAACGTAAACCGGTGCGACCGGGGTATAATGCGTGCGCCACGCCGGAACGGACATTTCTCGAGTCAGTCCCTAGCAAGACATCAAGAGTGGAGTGGCAAGAGAAGTGGCCCTTGGACGGTTCTGGTCGAGCGCTATGCGCACGTTCAAAGAACGCAACATTGGTGAAATTCGCGGAGACTCGGGGATTTATTCCGACCGCTCGACCACATTAAGGTGCAGCTGGGAATTCATGCCTCTGGGTGAAACGTCGACCGTCTTGACGACACTATCGATGTAGGTAAGGATCGCCGGCTGCCCTCGAACGCGCCTTCGGACCTGGCCAGGACACTCCAGGTTAAAGGAGACAAGCTTCCTCCTTTCAGTGCCCTCCACGTTGCCGGCAAGCGCTGGAGCCTTAACATTGCGGGAGTTGGATGCGGCAGAACCGATCTTCAACGGCCCTTCGGTAAGAGCTCCAAAACTTTGAGCGGCCGCTTACTTCCGTCCAGGGTGGCGCGAGTTGTCTGATGCGTGAATGGGTCCAAGCTTGAGATGGTGAGATTTACGGTCGCTTTCACGGCCCGACTGCTATCAACTTGAGTATCAGAAGGGCGACTAAAATCCCCAAGGAGGTCTCGCCGAGCCTCAATATGGCTGTCAATCCCACAAAGATAGGAAAGTACAATGTCGAGGCTGTTATCGGCCGCGGCGGCATGGGCGTCGTGTTCAAAGCCGTCGATTCCCAAATTGGCCGTTACGTAGCCATCAAAATGATCACCAGCGGCGGGGATGAAAGCCTGATCGAGCGGTTCAAATCAGAGGCCAAGTCGACAGGATCACTGCAATGTCCGAACATCGTCACCGTCTACGACTTCGGCGAGCAGGACGGTAATCCATACCTGGTAATGCAGTTTCTGGAGGGTCCGAGCCTGGACGCAATGATCAAGAAGGGGGCTTCGCTGACCCTTCCAGAAAGCCTCGGAATCATTATCGATGTCTGCAATGGTCTTGCGTATGCTCACCAGCGGCGAGTGATTCACCGCGACATAAAGCCTGCCAACATCATCGTGCTACAGGATGGCATCAATGATGGCATGGCAGTGATCGTTGATTTTGGAATCGCTCGGATCGTGGGAGATACTGGCATTACGAAGCCCAACCAAGTCATTGGCAGCATCCACTACATGTCTCCTGAGCAGTTGCAAGCCAAGGAACTCGACGATCGTACTGACATCTATTCGATCGGAGTAGTTCTCTTTCAGTTGCTGACCGGCGTACTTCCCTTCGATGCGAACGAGACTGCTGCTACGGTTCAAAAGATCCTCAACGATTTTCCGCCACCCCTGAGCGCATATCTGAAGGAATACCCCGCAGAATTGGACGATATTGTCAGTCGGGTTCTTGCAAAGAAGAGGGACGAACGCTACACCCGGGCTCAGGATCTTGCGTTCGATCTGATGCGGGTTCAGGACCAGGTGAAGTCTGAAACAGTAAACCAATTGGTCCGGCGTGCCGAGGTGGCAGTGGAACAACAGGATTGGACCCAGGCCAGAGAACAGCTGCAGCAGGCGCTACGCATCGACCGCCATAACAGTCGTGCCCAAAAAATGATGAGCGGGGTGCACGAGCAGCTCCGGCTGCGACAGGAAATCGAAAGGGCTCGCGCATTACGCAACCAGGCAAACGAGTGTTACATGGAGCAGCGATACGATGATGCGCTGCACCTCCTCGATCAAGCGGTGACGCTTGACGCGAAGAACAACGATCTGGTCGCGTTTCGGGACTCGGTTCAGGCCGCCAAGGAAAGGGCAACAAGGCTTCGGCGGGCTCTTCGCCGGGCAGAGGCGGCGCTCCAGGACGGAAATATCGACGAAGCCCAAAGCGCGGTTGACGACGCTGTCAAGATTGACCCTCAGGATACGCAGGCCAAGGCGCTCAAAGTAATTGTTTATAAACACGCTGAAGAGAGATCCCGTCAACAGCAGTTACGGAAGCTGCTCGATCAGGCTCGTGAGCAGATTGCTGCTCGCGATTTGACTGCAGCGTTCGCGACACTCAAGGCCGCAGAGGTACTGGATCCGACTTCGAACGAGTTGCAAACAGTCGCCAAAATGGCCGCATCGGCGCGTGAGCAAGAAAGACGCAGGTCCGAAGCGGAGGAATTGTGCCGTCAGATCGAGGCGACCCTGGTTCAAGAGGACTACGCGACCGCAGTGACGCGAGCCGAAGAAGGTCTTCAGAAGTTTCCTCAGGAACAGAGCCTGGTCAAACTGAAGGCATTGGCAGAAGGACAAAGGGGCCGAGTCGAACAGAAGAAGTTTGTTCGAGAACAGTTTTCTGCGGCGACTTCGTTGGCCGAATCCGGACAACTGGCTCAGGCCTTGGCAGTATTAGACGGTGCGCTACAGAAAGTTCCCAGGAACAGCGAATTGGAGACTTTGCGCTCGACGCTTCGGAACCGCGTGGCCGAGGAAGAAGCGGAGCAACGAAGGGCCAGCGCTATTGATGCATCCCTTGCCAAAGAGGGGAGGCGAGTTCTGCAGGAGCAGGGAGCGCTGAGTGCCAGAGTGTTTCTTGATACGCACGCAGCTCCATACGCAGATTTGCCGCAGATCCGGGCACTTTCCAACGCAGTCCGCGCGCGCGAAGAACTCGATACTCTGGATGGGAGACTTCGAGCCGAGCCGAATCCGGTAAAACAAGTGCAGTTCGCCGAGGAGGCTGTACGCTCCAGCCCGGAGAACCCCTTGGTCCAGAATCGGCTTGCGGAGGCGCGGCGCGTCCTGGCTCAAATCAATGCGGCGATCGAACGTGCCCGACGGTTCGAAGCGGCGCACCGTCTTTCAGAGGCGATTCGGGAATGGGAGCAACTAAAGAAAACGCACCCGCAAAACCCTGGCTTTGAGTCGCAAATCAGACGGCTCGCAGGTCTCCAAGGGCAAGAGAAGAGCGCGGTACCTATCCCGGCGGAGCCGCCCTCGCCCGTGCTGTCGGACGCCAAGCCAATCGAGCCCTCTGGGAGTTTCTCAGCTACGCGAGTACTGGGCTCAAGGTTAGAAGATGCCGATGTCACGCCGAAGAGCCTGGTGCCGACGATTCCCCAGACTGCCACTGATTGGTCCGAAACAGAGACGACGTCAGCAACAACTTCGGGCACATGGCAGCGAAGGCTTTCTGCGCTTGACGTCCTGCGACAGTTAGCCAACTTCGTCGCGGGACCCAAGAAATATCTTGTGATCGCTGCAACTGTAACTGTGGTTCTTGTGTCGGCTTACCTGATATTCGGTGGTGGTGGCAAGAAGCCTTCCACCGAGAAGAGTAGTACGCCCGTCGAGGTGCACATCACCACGAATCCAACCGACGCCGTGGTTACGAGTGGTTCCCAGCCAGTCCCGAACGGAATAGTCTCGCTGGTTCCCGGAGACAGCGTAACGGTCGTGGTCGCTCGACTCGGGTACAAAACCAAGCAGGTGGAGGTGAAGCAGCAGTCCGACGGGAATATCGCGCTCGAGCCTGAGCCGCTACATTTGTCGATCCAGACCTCAGAAAAAAGCGGGACCGTGGATTTGGATGGCAAAAAGGTAGCCGATCTTGCCGAAGGCAACCTGGACGAATATGACCTTGTACCTGATGGCGAGAGTCACGAGTTCAGTGTGACGGCAAACGGCAAACAATTGTTGGCTGTTCAACTGCAAACCGTGCCCGGTTCTCTTCCTCAAGTGAATGCCTTCGACGCGAAAGGTCTGTTCTTGATCACCAGTTTGGGCAACAGGGCCAGGTTGTATGCCGGAAATCAACTGAAGAATGTTCGACTGGGGGATCAAAACATCGCGGTCAGCTCTTCCGGAGCGGATTTGAGCCTGAGTGAACAGAACCGTGAAGTCAAGTTTGGCGAAGGCAGCGGACAGGGAGGCGTGGCGATTGAAAATTCCAATGCGCCCAGGCTAGCCGTGTATTCGACCAAGATGGGTGGACAAATTCAGATCACATCGAATGTTGCCAAGGCAACGCTCACGGTCAACGGCACTGCGGTGAAGTCTCAGGGACATGGCTGGCTGGTTAGCAAGCCGCCGGGCACGTACATCTTCGAACTATCTGCCGACGGATACGAATCGCAAAAATGGACGATGACCCTGCTGAGCCAGCAGGTTTTCGCGAATAAGAACGTCAACCTCAAGCCCCGGGCGAAGGCGGAGGTGATGGCTTCGCTTGTGATCGTGCGCGGGACTCCTGAGGCAGCCGTCGAGGTTGATGGCAAAACCATCGGAAGGCTTGACGCGAACGGAAATCTGGAATTGCCCAATGCCTTGGCGGAGGGCCAGCATTCGATAGTCATAGCTAAGGCAAATTTCGACAGCCGCGAGTTCCCGATTTCTGCGAAACCGCCGGAGTTTCGACTTGTGGATAGCAAGCTTAGCGCGTGGCCAAACCTGGCGTTTCAAACCACAACTCCGAACGTTGCGGTGAAATACCAGCGGGCTGGTGATTCGCAGGTGCATCAGGCGACGGCGTCAGAGAAGCTTGTGCTGCAACCCGGTCAGTATGAGTTCACGGCTGAGGCACCCGGCTATCAAAAGTACACCACAAACTTGAACCTGGTTTCCGGTTACGAAGGGAGTATTCCGCTCAAACTCGATCCAGTCCCAGATTATCAATTTCAGGATTCGACTCAGGTGACTCACGACGGACCGGAGTGGATCAAGTCGAAGGATCCGCACGCGTTTGTACATTTGAAGCCCGGGTTCTTGCATGAGACCCTCATTTTTGCGAAACCGGGAAAGAATTTGTTTTGGAATAAGAAAGTCGAGTGGGAAATCGAGGCTTCGGACAGTTCGGCACACATCGACTATGTGTTGGACGGGCAGAAAATGGTGAGAAAACTCGTCATCGGAGAAGGAGCTTCCGACATAAAGGAAATCAAAGTTGAAGTTGCGGCGGCGACACAGCCAACATCGCTGTCTGTACATATTCAGGTTGATGGATCTCATGTACTGATTAGCAACGACAAGGGCGTGGTTCTTGACGACTACAGTGCCGGGCGACACAACTTCTCAGGCGGCAGGATTGGGATCAAAACAGAGTCTCATTTTGTCGTCAGAGACAAATAGCTGACGAGAAGGACCAGCCGTGCGCCAGTCCACAGGCTCGGCCATCTCGCCAGGCGGCGAGTCGCGATCCTTGCTGCTGTGCAGCCCTGCGGTTGTGGTGACTCCGCCATGGGTTCGAAGCACCGTCTCTCACTCCCGTTATTTCCGTTCAATGGCGTGACCTTGCCAGGACACTCACTGACCGCGTTGTGTTACAAATCGCAACCTCGCTCCCCGATGAGGGCCGTCCGTCCAACCCTGGTTAAGCGAAAATTGCATTCCGCTTAATGTACATCTGGGAAGCAAGCGCTTCGCTAACAGGATTCCGCCAGATTGAGGTCGCAGACAGGCTGGGTGGTGCCGTTTCCACTCCAAAATCGAGCCAAGAGGCAAGCAATTCGGGCACTTCCAGACCCCGGTCTTTGCCTGAAATGAATCGCGTGCCTTGGCTGCATAATAGAACAGAGAAGTATTGCCGAGGCCTATGAAGACGACGAAACAAGCTGCGACCATCACGCTGATCATATTGCTGGGACTCATCGCCTACGGATTGTTTCGAACTGGCAGACCGATAACCGCATCGCAAGTGGCCCCGGGAGGCGAATCTCCACAGGCGGTGCATGGGGCTGTGATCGATCAGAGTTCTCTCTTTGACGCGCGGCGGTTGGTGCAAATGCCCACTACTGCCGATGAATTGCCGATGGCACAAGAGGCGCTGCGCCTCGGTGATCGCGAGATGGACCTGGCGTTCGCGGCCGGAGTGCGGGAGACCGAAGAAAATCCGCCGGCTTTGAGTGCCGAGGCAAAGCAGAGTGAAGCCAGGCTGCAGAAAGCAGAGAAAGCTCTGGAGGCCGACAATGCTCGCGTCGAGCAACTTACCTCCGCGTTGTCCAAAGCGACCGGAGTCAAGGCGAACAGTTTGGACGATCAACTGGAACAGGCAAAAGTCCAGGTCCAGCTTGATCAGGACGAGGTGGATAACGCAAAGCAGGAATTAACCATTGCCGGTGGTGATACCCAAGGCCGGATTGAACAGTTAATGAAAGAGCACGACGACGCATCCCATTTGGCAGATACGACGACTGTGAATACGTCCACCCCACCCGATCGAATCGGGCTGGTTCACCGTTACCAGCAATGGTTAGATCTACATGACAAGAAGCTACAATTATGGCAGGCCAAGCAAGATGCAGAATCGTCAGCGCTCGCCTTCACCGCAAAGCGCGATGCTCTTGAATCCAACATCAAAGCCAAAACACAACCAGATCCAGGAACACTCGGGGGAGAGCCTATGCAGCCTGCGGGTAAAGATTCTGCTAGCTCTCCCCACGAAGCCTCCGCCGATCTGGTGAGTGCTACAAAACGTCGCTCGGCCACGATGAAGGCACTCACAAACTTTGAGGAGCGCATTGAGGATCAGAAGAACCTGGCCGAAACCTATAGAAAGTGGCTGGAAGTGGTCTCAGCACAACAACGCACCGTGATTCACCGAGGTTTATCAGGCGTTGCTGTCGTTCTAGCTATCTTGTTGATCGGGATTTTCTTTGATAGTTGGTTACAACGTCTCCTCAACAAAGTAAGATTGGACTCCCGTCAGGCCGAGACTCTCCACGCGGTAATAAGCACTGGTTTGCAAATCATTGCGTTGGGACTAGTCTTGCTGGTTATTTTTGGTCCACCAAGCCAGTTGGGGACTATTTTGGGACTCGCCGGCGCGGGTCTTACGGTAGCGCTGAAAGATTTCATCATTAGCTTCATTGGCTGGTTCGTGCTGATGGGAAGAAATGGGATCCGCCTAGGTGATTGGGTGGAGATTAACGGAGTAACCGGGGAAGTCATTGAGCTCGGAATGTTTCATACGGTGTTGCTGGAAACTGGCAACTGGACCGACTCTGGCCATCCCACCGGACGGCGTGTCACTTTCACCAACAGTTTCGCCATCGAGGGTCACTACTTCAATTTTTCCACTTCGGGGCAGTGGCTTTGGGATGAGCTGACGCTGGTCTTGGCCTCTAGCCAGAATCCGTACCCGATCGTTGAAGCCATTCAAAAAGCCGTGCTCGAAGCCACCGCACAGAGCGCCTCTCAAGCGGAGAAAGAATGGCAGTATGCCGCGCATTCCCGGAGTATGCGCGCGCTATCGGCCGCTCCAGCCATCAATGTAAAGCCCGTAAGTGGCGGCGTCGAAATCGCTGTGCGGTATATAACGCGCGCTAACGAGCGTTATCAGTTGCGTTCTAAGCTATATCAGGCCGCGATGAATTTAATCAGCAAGAAGGACTCGCCCACGCCCGTGTCCATCTCCGAAAAACAAGATCCAAAGCCTGCCTGACACTGCAGCTCTGAGTCCTTGGCCGTTTAAGGTATTCGGGAATATCTGTTGGAAACGAAATGCTTGTCGTCCTGACCGGCATTTGTTGCCTCGTACTCGGGTGTTGTCCCGAGGATTTGTTCCATTTTTGTAACACACTGCCCATTCGCTTGACACCCCTTGGGTGCAGAGGGAAAATCCTTCACGCTAAGGTACGGCTTCGTCTGTCGACTTAATCGCATCGGATGGTTGCTTTAGCCATCCGCTCTGCGGGTATTGCCTGAATGCAACATCGCGAATCGAGGTCGTTTATGCGGCGTCCTGCGTTTTTGCTCCTTGCTGGAGTTCTGTCCATATCAGTACTTTGTCCCGGAGTTTGGAGTCAATGTGGAGTTGAACGCTGGTCGATTAAGACCGGAACCGATTCGGGCGCCTCGTCGACTGGCCTCTCGTCCGCAACTGCGACGACAATCGGTAACCTGACCTCGCTTCCTGCTCCCAACCCGATTCCGTTGAGTTCTCGCGTCTCACCCACGGAAACCACCATGTGGACCATAAATGCCACCTTGACCGAATTCAAGTTGGAGAGTGATTCGGATTACCACCTCGTGATCAGCGACGGTTCCGGTACCACGATGATTGCGGAAATTCCGTCGCCCAATTGCGTCGGCACCTCGAGTCCCTTCGCTTCTGGCATTGCTCAAGCACGCTCGAAGTTTGACGCGGCTTTCACCGTGAGTTCCAGCTTCCAACAAGTCAACGTTCCGGTGCAGATAACCGGCGTTGCCATGTTTGATTTTCTACACGGCCAAACAGGAGTTGCGCAGAATGGGATCGAAATCCATCCAGTTCTGGATATTATCTTCAATCCAACGAATCCGCCGCCGCCCAATGGCATCAACCTGACGGCATCACCGGCATCCTTGGGACTCCTTTCCGGGGGCAGTGGAAGTGCGACGATCACAACGGCAACAATGGGATCCTTCAGCTCGGACGTGGCGCTCTCTGCGTCGGGACTTCCCGCTGGTCTTAACGCTTCTTTCAATCCCATTACGATTCCGTCACCCGGTTCTGGTTCGTCTACTTTGACCCTGTCGGCGGATCCGTCTCTCGCACCTGGTAATTACAGCTTTGCCGTGATTGGTGCCGGCGGCGGAGTAGACGCACAGTCACCGATGGCGGTAAATGTGTGCGGAACCGCGCCGGGAATAGGTCTGAAAGCCATGGGTTCGGTTGCAGCGCAGATGATCTCCAGAAATGTTACTTGGAAAGGCACGACTCACGTGCACGATGATGATGACGGTCGAGTTCAGGTTGTGGCGAGTGAGGCGGCACGGGTGCGCTCCCGACAGCATGGCGGCGACTTGCTTTGTGCTCCGCGACAATACGACATCTTTGTCGGTCCAGGTTGGAAAACTTCACTGCCGGCACAGGCTTCGCTATCACATGTGACGGCAAGAATAGAAGCGACCGCGATTTGTAAGCCGACTCCACCGAGTCCGATTCCAACCGTGCGAGAATATTCGGAGAATGTCAAGGACAGGCTTTCTGACCTTAGAATCCAAATACTGCTCGATTCGATGATCGAGAGCCATAAAGTAGCTCTTCCGAATGCAAATGCAGTGTACGTTTTGTTCCTGGACTCGAACACCCATGTGACGATGGGCGGTCGCCAAGGCGGTGTTGAATTCCTTGCGTACCACAATCATTTTCACGGGAACCAGGGAGAGGTTCGATACATCGTCGTGCCTTTTGATTCTGACCTCAGTCGTGAAAAGAGGACAACAGCGCGGGCCATCTTGGAAACTCTGAATTACCCCGACGGTCCCGAATGGTAGTTTTGTCCAGCGCTTCGCCCCGGTGAGCATTGACTCGCCATGACTACAAGGCGGGGGGCTAATGCCGCTTCAAGAGCTAATTGGGGGTCGAATGTTTGACTACGATTTCATGTCGTCGATTTTTGTGCCCCAATGAGCGCCATTCTCTCTGAATGCCTGTAATACTAGTAATACCATTTGGGGGGAGTAGTGCGTTTGACCGTATTCTTGTCGCTTCATCGACTCAAGATTGGGTTGGCCCTTTGTCTTCTTTCGGAAGCCCTGTGCCTCGCTCCTTGCGCGCTTGCCGACAGCGCCGCCTTTGACCTCGTCGGTCCGAAGGTGGAGGTCCGGGTGCAGCGAGCAGGAGTCACTCTTCCGATCGCGGAAGTTCCCAGCCTTCAGGCGGGTGACCGGTTGTGGATCCACGCTGATCTGCCCGACAGCCAATCCGTTCGTTATCTCATGGTCGTGGTTTTCCTTCGCGGTGCCACCAACCCTCCGCCGGATTCGTGGTTCACTCGGGTTGAAACCTGGACCCGACCCGTTCACGAAGAAGGCGTCTATGTAACCGTGCCGGAAGAGGCCGAGGAGGCTCTGGTATTGCTGGCTCCGGAAACCGGGGGAGCCTTCGGCACGCTGCGCAACGCGGTTCGGGGCAAGCCCGGCGCGTTCGTCCGTGCGGCGCAGGATCTGGAACAGGCCGGACTAGACCGCGCCCGTCTGGAAAAATATCTCGACACCATGCGTCAGACTTCCACGAACAATCCCGAAGACCTAAAGTCGCGCACGACCTTGCTGGCGCGCAGTTTGAACATCCGTCTCGATCAACAGTGCTTCGATAAACCCACCTCCCAACAAGTACCGTGCTTGACCCAGAATACTGACCAGTTGGTGCTCGACGACGCTCACAGCCAGACCATGGTCGCGACGCTAACCTCCGGTGCATCAAGCGATTTGCTCGCGCAGATAAGTGCGACTCCTACCGCTCGCGGTGGGTACTACAGCGCTTATGTTGGTGCCGTCGTGGATGTGGCCCGCATCCTCAGTACCGCTCACACCGCCCAATACCAGTACATTCCTGCGTTGGCGGTGCCAAAGCAGAACGAGTTGAATCTCCGTCTCAACAATCCGCCATCGTTTCGCAATCCCAAGTCGGTGCTGGTGATCGCTCTGCCGCTGGTTCAGACGTCTCCCGTTCCTCCCTTGCGCGGGCTGGATGCGACCCAAGTATTTTGTGCGGGAAAACCTTCGTTGCTCCTTCCAGCCGAGGGCGCGCCTCTCGCATTTGCGACCGAACTGGCGCACAACTTCGTTCTGCGTGTCGAACCCAAGGCTGGCCCCGGCATCGACTTGCCCGCGAAGGCCGATCCGGAGCGCGGTGGGTTTGTTGTCGACACTCAGCCTCTAAAGGGCGGCGACCTCGATGGCGAAGTAACGGGCGTTCTTCGCGGAACCTGGGGATTTCACTCTTTTGACGGACCTCACTACCGCTTGCGCTCGCCGCAAGCCGGACGATGGATTGTGGCCTCCAAAGATGCAAGCGCACTGATCGTCGGCCGTGAAGATACGTTGCACTTGCAGTCCCCTGATGCCTGCTGCGTCAGCGACGTCACGTTGAAAGACGGGCAGGGCAAATCATTGCCAGCGGAATGGAAGGAATCGAAGCCTGACGAAATCGAGGTGAAAGTCCCCCTCCAGAAAGCCGTCGCGGAGTCGCTAACCATGATGATCAAGAAATTTGGTCTCCACGACGCGGATGAGGTTCCACTTCATACTTATGCGGAGGCGGGGGGCCTGGACAGTTTCGGTGTCCATGCCGGCGACGCCGATGGCATCCTCAAAGGCACGCGGCTGGATCAGGTGAGCAGCCTGGAATTAAACGGTCTGCAGTTCATTCCCGATTCGCTAACCCGGGTCAATCAGCAGGATGAACTCAAGTTGACCAGCCACGACACGGCCGCTATTGCCAAGCTGGCTCCAGAAGTCTCGATTGTTGCCCACGTCACACTCAAAGACGGCCGTACCCTTGATGTCAAGACCGAAGTGATGGCGCCTCGACCCAGAGTCAGCGTTCTCACCAAGAGCGTGCAACTGGATCAGGAGATCTCGCCCGCTGCCTTCCGTCTTGGTAGTCCTGAGGAATTGCCCCAGGAGGGGAGATTGAACTTCTTCCTCAAATCGATGGTGCCAGAAACTTTTTCCACTACGGAAAAAATTGAAGTAGCGACCGCCGATGAGTCTTTCCACGTCTTGCTCAGCGTTAAGGACGGGAACTTGATGCTGCAAGACTCGAGCACGGTTCTTGCGATTCTTGACCCGATGAAACTGCTTGGCCCCTCAGCGTTCGGCCCGTTGAAATTCCGCCCCGTGATGGCGGACAGCACCTACGGCGACTGGCAGCAGCTTGTGAGTCTGGTACGCATTCCCAAGCTCAAAGGCTTTCGCTGTAGTGCCGCTCCGGAGGGGCAGTGCACCCTCAGCGGCGATAAACTTTTCCTTCTCCAATCAGTGAGCACTGATCCCGATTTCGTCAATTCCGTAGCCGTCCCGGAGGGTTTTGTCGAAGACGCGCTGACAATTCCAGTTCCGAAAGCAAAGACGTTGTACATCAAACTTCGCGACGACCCCGCCACCGTCGACGTTGCGGTCGTGCCCTCTCTGACTAGCCAGCAATGACCGTAACAGATACGGGCAGTGCCTGATCCACTTCGCAGGGCGGCCGGTGCGAGCCGCTTTTGCTCGGTGACGAAGTTTTTGAGAACACAGAATCTCAGGCTAGACTCGCACCGGGGAGCCTCCATGAAATTCGCCAGAAACCCAGGCCGATTTGCAGGATTGCTATACCTACTCACGTCAATAGTCGGCTTCTTCGCCATGGGTTACTTTCCGGACAAACTGATCGTGCGCGGAAACGCAGCGGCGACTGCGAGCAATATCGCGGCCTCCGAGACGCTGTTCCGCCTCGGCGTCGTGGCCGAACTGGTCGGCATGGCCGGCTTTATCTTCGTAGCCCGAGCTTTGTACGACCTGCTCAAGGGGGTCAACCAGCGGCACGCATCGCTCATGGTGTTATTGATCGTGGTCTCGGTCCCGATCGCTTTCCTGAATGAACTGAACTCAATCGCTGCCCTCGTGCTGGTGCGCGGGGCTGACTTCCCATCCGCATTCGAAAAGCCTCAGCGGGAGGCTCTCGCTATGCTGTTCCTCAGGTTGCATGGCCAAGGAGTCGTTGTCGCGGAGATCTTTTGGGGTCTGTGGCTCTTCCCCCTCGCCAGGCTTGTTTACAGGTCGCGCTTTCTGCCGCGCTTCCTGGGCGTCTGGCTCGCCCTCGCCGGCTTCGCCTGGGTGATTCTGAGCGTTACGGGCATACTGTTGCCGCAATACCAGGGCCAGGTATCCACCTATTCCCAGCCCGCCTTCTTTGGCGAGATAGCGTTCATGTTGTGGCTCTCGATCAAGGGCGCCAAGCCACAAGAGGGACCGCCGCAGCCTTGTCTCTCGGCAGCAGCTTAGGCTGGGATAGTGGGGTTTGAGAAAATCCGGCGGCAAGCCTAATGCCGCCCCTCTGGATCCACGACATGGCATCAGTTGGCGAGAAAATCGCTCTATCGCATCAGTTTTTTGAGGTTGACAAACTTCCCATATTGTATGCAATATCCACGCTAACCTTCTCCACCGAAGAATGCCTTGGGGAAAACAAAGGTTCGGGGGGCCAGCTATGGATCGAGCACAGGTATGCGCCTTGGGGCAGTTCAGCTTGATGTGCTTCATGCTCACGGTCTGTTCGCTCGGAGTTTCATATGCACAGGTGTCTACCACGGGAGAAATCACCGGCATCGTAAGCGACTCCTCTGGCGCGGCAGTCACGACTGCTACCGTAACGGTTAAGGGTGGCGCTCTGATGTCTTCCCGTATCACTCATCCGCAGACCGACGGAAGCTACCTTTTCGACTTGCTGCCTCCCGGGACGTACCTGGTGACCGTTCAAGCGACCGGATTTCAGACCCTCGAGCAGCACAATGTAGTCATCACGGCCGGGTTCACGGCCACGGTCAACGCAAAACTCCAGGTCGGACAGGTCCAGCAAATCATGAACGTCGAAGGCGAGCCCGTAGTTGACGTGCAAACCGTTGAGACGGCGACAACATTCGACCAGCAATTGCTGCAGGACATTCCTGCCGGCCGTGATCCCTGGTCCACAGTCGCGCAAATGCCGGGTGTGACTCTGACGACCTTCGACGTCGGCGGAAACCAGAGCATGCAGCAGTCCACTATGCAGGTTCACGGCAGCACACCTGGTGAACAGATCTTCAGCTTCAACGGTTTGGATCTGAATTGGCCCGGCGCCAATGGCGGCTATACGCAGTTCTACACCGACCATGATTCCTTCGAGGAATTCCAGGTGGTTGCAGATAATGCTCCGGCCTCAGTTTCGATCAGCGGCGTGTACATGAACATGGTCACGAAGTCGGGCTCGAACCAGCTTCACGGCCAGGCCGCAGCCTACTATGAGACTGCAGGCACACAGGCTGCCCCGGAATTACCGGTGTATAACGGAAGTACAGTTCCGTCGGGTTCTCCGATCGTGATGGCGCGCGACACTACGGTTGGCCTTGGTGGCCCGGTCATCAAAGACCGCTGGTGGCTCTTTGGATCGTACCGCCGCTACGACATACGAGAGAGCATATTGAGTATCAAGGATCAGGCAGGAAACATTGCCCAGGATATCAATCATCAGACCAACACTGCCCTTCGGAGTGACTGGCAACTCAATCCGAAGAACAAGCTCAGCCTGATCTGGCTTTACAATGAGCAGAACCGCTTCTTCCGCCGCGACACGGCTTATCTGTTCGTGTCACCGGAGGCAAGCTGGCTTCAAATTGAGCCCGCCTACATTCTCCAGGCCTTGTGGACCAGCCAGATCACCAACAATTTCCTATTCGACGTTCGCACCGGCTATAACAAGGAGGTGTTCCCGCTCGGCTATCAGCATTCCGTGACGGTGAACGATTTCAATCGCCAAGATCTCATCAATCAGACGGAGACGGGAGCCGCGCCCTACGCTTCCTCGAACCCTGCATGGGTCTTCAAAATTGCAGCGGAGCCTCGCTCTATAAGGGCTCACTGTTAGGATCCCACAATTTCAAATTCGGTTTTGAATGGGGTGATAACTACAATCCCTACATTTATCAGGTGAATCAAGGCATTAACGCCCTCTACAAAGCGGGCAAGCCGTTTGAAGTGATTGCCTACAACACGCCGCTAACCGAGAAAGACTATTTTCGCGACACCAGCGCTTACGTACAAGATGCGTGGACATTGAAGCGCCGGATTACACTGAATCTCGGATTGCGGTATGACCGCTTCATCACTTACTATCCCGCTCAGCCTTCGAGTCCGAATCTGACTTTCCCAACCCTGTTCCCGCCTACAACAGCGCAGAGTACCGCTTCCGGAAATCTGGTCACCTGGAATAACGTTTCCCCTCGGCTCGGTCTCGCTTTTGACGTGACCGGCAAGGGGAATTCGGTCATCCGTTTTGGGTATGGTCGCTTCTACAAAATGGAGGGAACGGAGCTGGCTGAGGCGGTCAATCCTGTAGGCCTAAGCACCAAGACATTCGTCTGGACGGATACCAACGGCGACGGTATCCCACAGACAAACGAATGGATCAACAACCTACAGGTTGCAGCATCGGGCGGGGGCAGCGGTACAAAAATAGATTCGCACCTCAAGCGCCCCTACTCCGATGAGATTACGGCCAGCTATGAGCGTCAAGTCTGGCGCGATCTCCGTATAAGTGCTGCGTATTACTACCGGGTGAAAAAGAACTTGGTCGGGATCGCGAATACTTCTTGGCAGTCGTCGGACTTTGTTGCTACTTCAACGTACAACAACGGCATGCCAATCATTAACCCGCTAACCAACCAGCCGATGACCCTCTACAACCAAATTAACAACGTAGGGCTATTCACGAATGTTGTAACGAACCTCACCGCGTTGGACGATAACCACTACCACGGCTTTGAACTCACCGCAGTGAAGCGGATGTCAAACCACTGGCAAGTGCTCGGAGGCCTGACCATCCAAAGACAAAAGGGTCTCTACTGCTGCGCTGGCGCATCGGACGACGCTCTGTTCGACACTTTCAGTGATCCCAATTATCTGATCAACCGCAAGAACAGCTACTTGAATAATGACGCTACCTATGTATTCAAGATCGATAGCACCTATGAATTGCCATGGAAAATAGGTAGCAGCGTGAATTTCCAGCACTACACAGGGTATCCCTTCCTGCCTTTAGGACTGTTTGATCAAAACACTCAGGTGGGCCAGTCTCCACAGGGGCTGAACCAAGGAGCCGAAACCGTCGTGCTCCAATCTGCCGGTCAGCAGCGGCTACCCTCCGTCAACATGCTCAATGTCCGCCTTTCGCGCGAGTTTGTGATGCACGATCGGTTGCACATTGAACCGCTGGTGGATTTGTTCAATTTGACGAATGCGCAGACCGTCATATCCTGGGGACAATACTTTGGCAGTACCTATAAAGCGCCTGGAAACACCATCAATCCATTTCTGGCCAGGTTCGGCCTCCGGGTGAATTTCTGATCGGAGTGTGGTCTCGTAACGAATTATGGCGGGGCGGAATCGTTTCTGCCCCGCCAGGTTATAACTGCCGTACAACAACAGCTTGTCGTCAAACTTCACGGAAGCGACATGTTCAGCATGAACCCTACCCTCGCTATTGTTGTCAGTGCCTTAGCGCTCGCTGCAACCGCTCAGGATCAGCCCACAAAAGCTCATGGTGGCCTCACCATCGAGCAGTTGATCGACATCAAGCATCCCTCCCGCCCGGTCTGGTCGCCCGACGGTCATCAGATCGCTTTTATCTGGGACAGAGCCGGAGTCAGCAACGTCTATGTCTCAGATCTGGATGGCCGCGTCCAGCCTACGGCGGCCACGACCTATTCTGATGGAAGAATCAGCAACGTCTTCTTCAGTCACGATGGCCAGACGATCTACTTCGCTCGCAAGGTTGATCTCTGGCAGGTTCCCCCGAGCGGTGGAGAGCCTCGCCGTGCACTGAGTACGCCGCTGCGAGACGGAGATTTTTCACCGTCTCCGGATCGCACTCGCATCGCTGTGGTACGCAAGAATGGCCCAGGGCATGGAAGTGATCTAGTTGTTCTCACCCTGTCTACCGGTGCGGAAACAAGAATTGCCCACGACGATGTCGACATCGACAATCCTGCTTGGTCTCCCGATGGGTCGCAAATCTGTTATATCGGCGGCGCCAAGCTCATTCCTCATGATTCGTCTCCTTCGTACTCTGGTCAAAAGCTCATATTCGCCAATCCCGAATATGTCCCCGGGATGCTTTACACTGTGTCGTCGTCCGGCGGCAAGACAGTTCCCATCGGCACGAAAGGTGACTACGACGCGTTCTCGTGGGTTGACTCTAGTCGCATTGTCTTTGCCCGCCAGTCAAACCAATACAAAACTCGCACTATTTATGTCGCAGATATAAAGGACGGCACGCCGAAATCGATTCACGAGGACAACGAAGAGAAATTCTGGAGTCTCCCCGACTGGGAGACGGGAACCGAACCGCAACCTTCCCCCGATGGGCGGTGGGTCGCGTATCTTTCCGATCAGGACGGATGGGATCACATTTACGTGATTCCTTCTGCCGGCGGTACTCCGGTTCAGATCACCAAGGGACATTTTGAGGCCTGGCGTCTTTCGTGGTCGCACGATAGCACCCGCATTGCGTTCGACGCGAACGAGCCTGACCATCCCGGAGACCGCCGCATTGGCGTCGCAACTATCGGCGCTGATCCCGCTCACGCCACCATCGCCTATGTCACCGACGCGAACGGAACCAACATCGAGCCGATGTGGTCACACGACGACAAACGCCTCGTCTATCAACATACTGATGCACGAAACTCCGCCGACCTCTACGTCATCGACGCAGTCCCGAATGCAAAGCCCATTCGTCTCGGCGACTCGATGCCCTCAGGCATCGATCGAACGGCATTCGTCGAGCCGCAATTCGTTCACTACCCAGGGCCTGACGGTCAGTCCGTGCCCGCATGGCTGTTTGTTCCTAAGAATCTTGACCGCACCAGGAAACATCCGGCAATCGTGTGGATCCATGGCGACGGCATCAACCAGAACTATGACGGCTGGCACGTGCAACGCAATTACGCCGTCTACTACAGCATGCATCAGTATCTGCTTCAGGAGGGTTACGTCGTGATCGCGCCCGACTATCGCGGTAGCATCGGCTACGGGCGAGATTGGCGTAACGGAGTTTACATGGATGTCGGTGGAGACGATGCCAAAGATGCTTGGATGGCCGGCAATTACCTCAAAACTCTTCCTTATGTCGATGGCGATCGCCTGGGTGTTTGGGGTCTTAGCTACGGCGGATTTTTCACGCTAATCGCGATGACCGATCAGCCGACTCTGTTCCGCACGGGTATCGACGTGGCTGGTGTCGTGGATTATGAAATGTATTACAACGATCCCTATCATGGCGACTGGACTGAAAGCCGTATTGGTACGCCGCAACAAAACCCCAAGGTGTACGCGAACGCTTCGCCGATCTCACACATCGACCGTCTTGCGCGTCCGCTTCTTGTTTTGCACGGTACCGCCGACGTGAACGTGCCATTTCTTGAATCGGTGTGGCTCATCGATGAAGCCCTTAAGAAACACAAAGGTGATCTGCTCACGTTCATGATGTACCCCGGTGAATTCCACTACTTCACGCGGGAGCATGTCTTACTCGACGCCTGGCATCGCGCAGATGACTACTTTGCGATGTATCTGAGTCCGGAGGGGCGCTCGAACAAACAATGATTCGATTTCAATGCTGGGATTTCGTCCAGTCCCATCCCACCATTCGAAAGTTCAACGAGAAATTCGTCGCAAGCGGCTGTACAGCGGGAAGCAGGAAAATTCGCCAGCCCCAGCGGGGTTGTTCATCCAGGCTGATGCCCAGAACGGTCTTAGCCACGACCTCATGCGTGAGGAAGGAATTCGCGGGATGGATTCGGCCCAGACACGCATCGCGGACCAATCGTTCGTAACCCGCCGAGCTAAAGATTCCGTTGCCGCCGGTCACTCCCAGCCCCCAGGTCCACGACTCGACAGGCGCCTTCGACGGCACGGTACTTGGCGGCAAAAATCTTTGAGGGCCAAAGGGCGCCATGATCCACGCCGTTGGACCGGTCCTCGGCGATCGTCTCCAGATGCGGCCCGATGGATTCGAGTTCGATGACCATATCGGCAACGGCGTGTTGGATCTCAGGGTGATACGCCATGGAACGGGAGAGAGCGAGCCTTTGCTCTTTACCGAGCTAGTACTCAGGTCCAGTGCACGTTTGGCGAGTCCGCAATAAACGTTCCCAAAGCCCATCAATGCCCAAGCGAAGACGCCGAGCACAAAAGGATCGATTCCCGCCGCGCCAGCAGGCACGACCCGGGCGACGTAGCGGTCCGGAACAAACACATTTTCCAGGGTGGTATCATCGCTGCGGGTCGCGCGCATTCCGAGCACATCCCAGGTCTGCTTGATGCTGTAACCGGGGGGATCGCGCGGCATGAATGCGTGCATGATCTTGGGCTCGCTCGGGTTGCTGGTGTCCATCCCATGTAAGCCAAAGCGGGTCCAGACAGGCGTGAGGCTGCCAAAGTGCTTCCGCCCTGTGAACCGGTATCCGCCGGCAACAGGTTCTGCTTTCGTGGTCGAGAGCAGGACGGGTACGTCATTGCCGCTTTCCGCATGGCCGGCAGCGAAGATCTCTCCAGCGCCCGCCTCTCGCAGGAGCCATTCGAGCGAGACGTCTCCGCGACGCCAAAGGTCCGATGCATTTCAATTGCCTGCGATGGGCAAACATCCGGCCTCCTCGCAAACCGTCCTAAGTCCAGGCGCCGTCGCAATTTCGCTATCACGATTGCACTTGCGAGTCTTTGTAATTGCAAGAAGTGCTAGCAACTGACCCAAGCGGCACGGTAGGATTACTCGCGTTGAGGTGCTTTATGAAGGATGTTTACGAAATTCTTCGACAGAAAGAGCTGGCGATCGAGCGCGTCCGGAAGGAAATTGCCGCCCTCCAGGTTGTCGTTTCACTACTTGCGGACGACGGCGACAGAAGGCGACCTAGCGAGTCGACTGCATCCTGGCGCAAAGACGCTTGATCAGCGAAATCTGGGACTAGGCCGTCTTCTTTCCGGCTTTCACTCTTGCCCATCGAGCCCTTTGTGCAGCAGCGATCTTCCTTCGCGCGGCTGCAGAGAGCATCCGTTTGCCGCGCACAGGAACAACCCTGGCTTTTTCCCGAACCTTTGCCCAACGCGCCTTTTGGGCGGCCGCGATCCTCGCGCGAGCCGACGCGGACAGCTTTCGGGGTCCTGTTCCTTTTCCGTATGTTTTGCCGAATGCGGCAAGCGCGGCGCCAATTCCTCGAATTTCAGTGGCCAACCTATCGTGTTCCTTCTTTAACAACTGCACGACTCGGGATACATTGCTCATTGAATTCCCCCTCGCCGAAGGATTGTACAACGATTGCCCCATGGCTTCGCCAACAACCACATAACTTTCGGTTAAGCCGACGACCCGGGAGCAACGTCACGCCAAGGGCATTTAGTGGTAGTTATCCGGTAGAGATTGCCTCCCGTACTGTCCATCTTTGAGCAACCCGAATGTTCTTTGCACATCCACTAGCAATACTGCGAAGAGTGGCATAGGATGTTTTCTCGTTGTTCCGAACCAGGCTGCTCATCGCCAAAAAGTACAGCATTTACCGGTAACGAGGTCCCCTGATGGGGTCGCAGGCCAACCCGACACCAAGTGAGGCCAAGCAGTTGACCGCCGCAAACGGGCTGGCGCTGGTGCGCGTGACGATTGGGGCAATGTTGGTATGGGTCTTTTTTGAGAATCTAGGAAAAGGCCTCTACACAGCGGCAGGTTACGCGGGTCTGATCAATTACTACATCAAGGCGAGCCACTCCCCGGCCGCCTGGAAGGCGGTGATGGGCCTGGCGGCAAACCACGCCGCGATGGCCGCTCCCATGCAGGCCATGACCGAGATCTCTCTCGGTATCCTGCTCGTCGTCGGTCTGCTTACCCGACCGGCCGCATTTGTGGCCTTTCTCTATCTCGGCAGCCTTTGGATTTCGGAATGGGGCACCTCATGGATCTGGGAACTGCTGGTTCCGGTGCTGGCATCGCTCGGGCTCGCTATCGGAAGCGCCGGCCGGCGATGGGGCGTTGACGCGTGGCTGTCGCAACGGTGGCCATCTTCTCCGTGGTGGTGATCGGGCCAAGTTCACGTGCGAGTGTCCGTTATCATCCCTACCCATAATGAAGCCCAGGCGATTGAGCGCGTTTTAGCGGATCTCCCGTCCAATCTCACGATGGAGGTCATCGTTGTCGACAGCAACTCGAATGACGGGACGCCGGAGATCGCCGCAAGAATGGGAGCCCGCATCGTTCGGGAACCCCGGCGTGGCTATGGGCGAGCATGCCTGACGGGTTTGGCCTCCGCAAATTCCCCTGACGTGGTTGTGTTTCTGGATGGCGACTACAGCGATCGGCCCTCTGAACTGCCGATTCTCTTAGCGCCAATCATTGAGGGGCGTGCGGACATCACGCTCGGTTCCCGCCTGCAGGGGCGGCGTTCTGCTGGGGCATTGCCTTGGCATCAGGTGTTTGGGAATCGTCTCGCCGCCAACCTGATCAGGCTTCTCTATGGACTAGAAATCAGTGATCTCGGCCCGTTTCGCGCTGGCCGCGCAGATGTACTAGGCGCGCTCGCCCTAAAAGAGACCACCTATGGCTGGGCGGTTGAGATGATCCTCAAAGGCGCCCTGGCCGGATTCCGCGTGGTTGAAGTCCCGGTGAGCTACTACCCGCGTATCGGAAAATCGAAGATCAGCGGAACGCTGAAGGGCACGATCGGTGCCGGTTGGTTCATTCTCAGCTTGATCGTGCGCTATTATTTCCGGCATCGAAGATCCGCAATTACGCAAGGTGTGGAATAGCAAGCCGTAGTTGCAACCGGCATAGGTGAATGCTACGAAAGCCATACCGTTGAAATTACCCGCATAACCTGGACCTTGTTAAAGCCCGCTAGTGCAGTTCCGCGAGAAAGGCCGACATGTATCCTAAGACATCTGTTTCATTCGACAGAAACACGAAATGATTTGCACCATGAAAGGTGATGAATCGCGCTGTAGGCAGGCCTTGCTCGACCGCCTTCTCTTGCTTTTCTGTCAGAATCGCCAGCGCGTCAGTGTAGGCTTTGGCTTAACTGCGGACGGACGCATCTGGACTTGAATCAACTCAGGCTCCCAGCCCATGCGGATTCGCGAAAATGAAAAGCGAGGGGACGGGAATCTTGGTGTACTTCAGGCCTCCCGTGACCAGCTTCATCAACATCGCTCCGGCCGGGGGATTGCTCCAATCTCCAACGCTTCCGTCTGGTTTCGCTAGCCTCTAATCGCGAAGCTCCGCTTCCGGGAATTGGAAGCCGTTCACGCGCTCATCATACTTCTGCAATGCACTGAAGCTGACCACATCGGCCGTGCCAGGTGGTGGCGGTTGCGGTGCCGTCAAATTCATCATCTCTACAGTTGCGGCCCCCCGTCCATTGTCGAATGCGTAGGAATAGCCGGCTTCGAGATACACAAGACCGGCAATCCGATTTGGGTGTGCATTTGCCATCCAACTCAATTCTGCGCCGGCCAACGAATGTCCCACCAGGATCGGTTTATCTAGCTTGACCGCATCGAGCACGGCCAGGACGTCTTTTCCCAACCGCTCTCCCACATCAATCTCCTCCATGTAACCGGAAGCGCCGAATCCTCGTCGCGTGATTCCATAGACATGATTGTGGGGGGTAAGCTTGGGCGCGAAACCGTCAAACACATGCGCAGTGTCCCCGCCACCTGCCAGAAGTACGAGTGCTCTGCCGGAGCCGCCCCAATCCAGGACTTCTAACGGAACATTGTCGTCAACAGATATAAACCGGATCATATGAGGCGAAGGGTCCTTCCACGCAGGGCCACTTTGCCAACGAAGGGGCGTCACGAAACCAATCAGCAATGCGGTGCCGGCGAGCAGGAAGCAACGTCTAGACATGAGCGGCCGACCTCCTTCATTTCTCGACTACGCAAGAGAGGTTGACAGAGTTCCTACTCTTTTCTGAGCCGTTCGCAGGGTTCACAGTCCTTATCGGTGGATTGGGTTCGGTTTCTGGGTTACGAATGGCCTCTAATATCTCACCCCAGCCAAAACTGGGCTTGAATGGGCCAGCCGTCGTATATTATTGCCCCAACAATCTATGAAATCTTCAAAGCAGACGGTAGTGCATTCGTCAGGTACTGACCGTATGCTGGTAATCATGGCGAAAGCACCGCGGCCAGGCGCGGTCAAGACCCGCCTGGCGCCCAGCCTTTCTCCTGCGGCTATCACTGCTCTGTATTGCTGCCTTCTGGACGACACGCTGGCGTTGGCGCGGTCACTGAGCAACGTGGACGTTGCCATCATGTGCCCGGACTCGGACGTACAGGAGTTGGCCCAGTTGGTCGGCGAGGAGGCAAACGTGGTTGCGCAGAAAGGTGAAGGTCTTGCCGCAGGCCTCACTTCGGTGTTTGCGCACTTCGCGCAAGATCGTCCCGGAGACGCCCATCAACGACGCATCATTGCCTTCAACAGCGACAGCCCACACCTGCCGCGTTCTGTTCTCGAAGACGCGTTCGAAATGCTGGCCACACATGACGTGGTCGCGGGACCAACGCACGACGGGGGCTACTATCTCGTAGGGGCAAAGGCTCTCCATCCTACGCTTTTCGCAAGCGACGGAATGGGCACCAGCAGTGCGCTGGAGAGACTCCTATCGCGCACACAAGGTCTTGAGCTATCCGTCAGCTTCGCAGATCCCTTCTACGATATTGATACCGCTGACGATCTGACTCGCTTGGCAGAGGAACTGCGTCAGGCTCCGGGGAGGGCGCCGCGCACGGCGCAATGGCTCAAAGACTGGCAGAGATTATGTGGAACGCGCACGGGAGAATTGTAATCGTGACGGTCAGCCCCGCGTGGAGAGTGTACGTCCTCGGCGCCACGTTGTGTGTGGCACTAACCATCTGCTCGCGCAATTTCGGCGACATCGGTGGACCGCCCTTCATGGCCGGTTTGACGCTTGCCGGAGTCGCGTACCTGTTGGCGATTCGTGAGTTTTTCGCTACACCAAGATTTTCCCGACGGGTTGTCGTCATTGGACTCGTCCTGGCTGCTGTGTGGCACGTTGAATTTCTTCGGCTACCCGCGGGCGCCGATGATGATATTCATCGATATGTTTGGGATGGTCGCCTGCAAAGGCTCGGTTACAACCCCTATATTGTCGTTCCCAGCGATCCTGCGGCGAAGGGGCTGCATACACCGGAAACCCGCAACTTGAACAACCCGGATCTACCGAGCCCATATCCAGCAGGAGCGCTGCTTTTTTTCCGCGTGGTAACCGCGATTCAGGAGTCCACCTTTGCACTGAAAGTGGCATTTGTGGTTTGCGAGTTTGCAATTGTCTTCGTGTTGCTCGACTTGCTGCGCCCGAAGCAGGGAGCGCACCTGGTTCTGGTGTTCGCCTGGAACCCGTTGCTGGCCATTGAGGTCGCAGGAAGCGGTCACATTGATATTGTTGGCGCGCTATTGCTGCTGGTGTCCGCCGCTGCGCTAATACGCCGATGGCGGGCGACTGCGGCCGTCGCACTCGGGCTAGCGGTAGCAGTGAAATTGTTGCCGGTTGTACTCTTGCCGCTCTACTGGAAGCGGGTTCGCATTCGCGACGCGGCGCTGGCTGCCGCCTTGGTCGGCCTCCTCTACGTGCCATTTCTTAATCACGGCCGCATTCCGATCGGCTCGCTGGGTACGTATGTGCGGACTTTCCGCTTTAATGGTCCCGTGTTTGCGATACTCGATCAGATGGCGCCTCCGCAGTTGCTAGCTGGGCTGGCAGTGCTCGTCGGATTAGTGACTGCAACCTGGCTAAGGAGCACAGTGCCTGAGTGGTCTCCGGACCTACTTGCCTGGCCAATGGCAGCATCTCTTTTGTGTGCACCCGTCGTATTCCCGTGGTATCTTCTCGGGCCGCTGCCATTTCTGATGTCGGCCTCGACGCTGCTGATCATCATCTGGACTGTGAGCATTATCCCCACATACGTCCAATGGCACTTGCGCGCAATTGGGCGTCCGTGGGGGTCGCTTCCTGGTTGGGTAATGCTGGTGGAATACGGATGCCTGGCAATCGCTGCCGCGATTATCGCTTGGCGCCGGATCCCACAGCCGCCCGCGACCCAATGCTCAACCGAATAGTAGCGTGAACGACAGTGCCCCGAACAGCATTACTGTATCCGGGAGCCTTACACCGTCATCCTACACAGTATCCGTTAAATTCACCGAGGAGCGAACTCTATGACAAATGCCCGCCGTTTTGCCATGATGGGTCTTCTGTTTTGCGGAGTGCTGGTCCTTGCTCAAAACTCCTGGGCGCAGGCCCGCTCGCCAATTCTCGAGAAGGTGGCTAAGACCTATGGTCTCGATTCGTGGAATCAGATCGAGGCGATCCGCTACACCTGGAATGGGGAAATACCCGGGCTCTTCAAAGTTGCTCACAAGTGGGAGTGGGAGCCCAAGACCGGCAAAATCACCTACGAGAGTACGGACAAAGACGGCAAGCCGGTGAAGGTTGCGTACGACAGCTCTCAACTGGGCAGCCAATCCGACCAGGTGAAGAACGAAGTCGAACCGTCTTTCGTCAATGACAATTATTGGCTTCTGTTCCCCCTCCACGCTTATTGGGACACCAGCGCCACCGTCAGCGATAAAGCTGCGCAAAAACTTCCGATCGGCGCCGGCTCGGCGACGCTGGTCTCGGTGAAGTATCCTGCGGAAGCCGGCGGTTACACGCCCGGCGACACCTGGGACCTTTACGTCGGCAAAGACGACCGCGTTCAGGCAATGGTCTATCACCGCGGCGGACCCAAGAAGCCGAGCCTGGTAACAGCAAGCTGGACGGGCTATAAGAAGGCAGGTCCGCTGTTGTTCTCAACGGAGCACCGCGGCACCGCCGATGGCAAGCCGCTGCACATTTTCTTATCTGACGTGGCGGTCAAGGTGAGCGGATCAGACGCCTGGATGAAAGCGCAATAGATCGCCTGCGAGAATGCGGCTGCCTTCAAGTGCTCTCGGAACTGTAAAATGCACGCATTCCGATGAGGGCTGACGTCCAGCTGGATATTAGGCGAAAGCCCTTTGCGTCTGGTCTGCTGCCGGAGTTAATCGCTGTGCTGCGCCGCGGCCGGCCAGGCGATTTGGTCGCGGTGGTCGGCGACGAGGCGAGAGCTCGACCTGGGTTGGAAACGTGGTTGCCGATTCACCGGAGATCCACTTCCAGAGACTACGGCCGAAAAGGGGTGCTCGCCGTGGGTCTTCCGGTGCGAAGCGGTTCCCGTGCCTGCCCGGGTACCGGCAGATGACAATCGACCGGTGGGCTCACGGTTGTGGCTCTACACGAATTTCCACTGTAACCTGATCTGCGACTACTGCTGCGTGCGTTCGTCGCCCACCGCCACGGGAACTCGGGCTCGCACGCTCCAGCGGATCGCTCGTGAAGCGGCCGAGGTTGGCGTTAAAGAAATCTTCGTGACCGGGGCGATCGAGGTCAACTATGTCTTCGGCTGAGTGCTATGCCCCCGCCTTGGCCGTGCGAACCAACACATCCGGGCGAGCAGTCTCCGCGAATGTTCGGAAATACAATCGATAGGATCGGTGCACGACGTACATGACCGGGAACACCGCCAGCGATAGCGGCCAGCCCATGTGGGAGCTGGCCGTCTGCACCATAGAAGTCACACTCGCAGTGAGCACGTAGTACGGAAACGAGAGGTGTGCCAGGCGCCACCAGATCGGTCCGGCTGCTTTGCTCTCACTCAGAGCGATGATCGCAGCCACCGGGGCGGTCTGTCCAACGAACAAAGTCGCTGTTGCCAGCATCAGCCCCAAAGCGGCAGAGGTTGAATGCTTCCCACTTAGCCACCCGGCGTGGAAGATCAGGCTCGCCAGGCAGGTAGCGAAGGCCATCATGCTTACATTGAATGTCATCTGTTGCGGCTTGAATTTGGCCGGCCTCTGCGGCCAACACTGCACAGCTGTCGAAACGCAGGTGATCAGGATAGCCTCGGCCGCGCTCAGGTTCGCGACCGCAATGAGCAGGAACGGCAGATTGACCGACATGTTGCCGTCAATCCCGGGCAGCTTGACTTTCATTCGCGATGTCACCGCCGCCAGACCCAGAAGCGCCAGCGCGAAGTACAGATGCTGTGCGTGACTCACGAACACCGCGTACCCGACCACGATAGCCGCGGCCAGCGTCATGCCACCAATGAAGGTCTTGACTCGCCGTGTGTTATTCACGATCCCGTCCTTTTCCCTGTGGATTCACACGGCTCTTTACTGTTCGACTTCGGTGCTGGAGAAAGCTCCGTTCGCGCCCAGCAACGACGAGCCCCAAACCACGCTGGTCGCCGACGTGCCGGACGACGAACCCCAGACTACGCTGAAGCCGCTGGTGATGCTGCTACCCCAAACGACCGAAGTTCCCCAGACTACCGAACTGCCCGAAACGTTGGCGCCCCAAACGACCGACGAGCCCCAGACCACGGATGAGCCCCAGACTACGGACGTAGGAGCAACCTTGTCGTTGCCGTTCGACAGTGCGACTTTGCCGGTCGAGGAGTTGTAACTAGCGGTCGGCGACAGGGCCGCGCCTACGTTGGACGCGGCCAGGTCGTTGTTGGCCAGAGCCGCGCCGAGATCCAGGTAGCCGGCGCCCACCGTAAACAGATCGTAGAACGAGGTATACGTCTGTTCGGTCGTGGTGTCCGTTGCGGTCGTGGACGTTGGGAAAGTCTTGTACGCGGTCTTCATCAAACGCGCCTTGACCTGGTCCGGCGTTAAGCTTGGGTTCTTCTCCAAAAGGAGGGCGACGGCGCCGGCAACTGCCGGAGTTGCCATGCTGGTGCCGCTCAGAATGAAGTAGTCTTTGCCAGACGAGGTGCCCGCGACCTCGTTGCCGGGGAACTCCGCTTCGAGTTTGCTCCCGGGGGCGCTAAGCGACACCACCAAGTTGCCGTCAGCGACCAGGTCCGGTTTTACCACGTGGTCATACGTCGTGGGACCCTTCGAGCTGTAGCTGGCGATCTGGTCGTCGGTGCGGGAATAGGTTCCCATAGATTTCATGGCGCCCACAGTCAAGACCAGCGGATCATTGCCGGGAGCAGCCACGGTTCCGTAGCCGTTGCTGCTATTCACGCTGATGCGGCCAAAATTGCCAGCAGCGGCGACCACCACGATGCCACTCTTCCACGCTGACTCGACCGCCTGGCACAGCGGATCCTGCGCATAGCCCACAGAGATTCCGCGGCCCAGCGACAAGTTGATGACTTTAATGTTGTAAGTGTTCTTCAGTGCGATTGCCTGCTGAATGGCGGCGATCACCATACTGTCGCTGCCCGAGCCGTTGCCATCCAGAACACGAAGATCAATCAGATTCACATTCGGAGCAACACCGGCATAGCGTCCCGCGGACTTTTGGCCGCTGCCGCCGATGATGCCCGCGACGTGCGTACCATGTCCATACAGGTCCCACACCTGTTTGTTGCTCAAGTAAGTGGTGGTTCCGGTAAAGTCCTGGTGATAGACGACGCGGGAACTGTGTCCGGTCGAAGTCGACAGGTCGGAGTGGGCGTTGTTAATACCGCTGTCGATCACGGCCACGCCAACTCCGGTTCCGTCGTACCCGAAGCTGGTCGCCCCAGTCGCGCTCATGGCGGCGTTGGTGTAGTCATCCATGCCCTTCAGCGGGTGGTCGATGGTCACCGATGCGATCTCGGGATCGGCCTCCAGCGCGGGCAAGGCGCTGACCGGGATCGTAAACGCTGCACCCTTAATCATGGGCAGCTGCGCGTGCAAGCGCCCACCCCGTCTCTGCATGGCGGAGTAGTGTGCTGCCGACGGGACCCGGCGGTACTGCACAATAACCCTTATCGTCTGGTTCTTCGCCGATCCCCGCTGGGCCTTAGCGTAAAGATGCGAGAGTTCCGGAGCGATCCGCGACAACCCTGGCATGCCCGACTCGCCGGCAGGCAGGTTGGACCAGTGCTGCCCGAAGGCCATCCCTGTGACCAGGAATAGCACCATGCTCTGGCGCTTTCCCCACGCGGCGCTGTGGCGTTCACCACGCTTCGCCGGTTTAGGATTTCGTGTCGACCTCATGAATGATTAACCAGTCCTTCTCGGGGGAAAAACGGTTTTCTTCCGCAGCGCCTCTGGTTGCACGGCAGTAACCAACCACGGCGCTGTAAGTAATTGATTTATTAAGCGGGCAGAACTCCGGACTGGGCCTTTCTGTCCTCTGTCGGAGGGTAGTGGGACAAAGTGTCCCGCTGCGCCTGGTTTGCCGAGCTCATGGTTCAGGCCCGGTGGCGACCGACGGAGCCGTCGATCGTTCGATTAACGTTCCGCGTTCCGGGATTGCGGCGTGGCGTAGCCGGTCATTTCCAGATAGCCGACCCCGTGCGCACTGCCCGTAACATCCACCGCTCCCTCCCAGTAGCTCGGGCCGATCGTGCTGGTCAGCTCCTGGCTGTTGAGGGGCGTTGCAACCTCGAGTTCAAGGCCCCGGCTCGGAATGGAGACGTGCCATCGGAGGGGATAGGTCCCCTTGCTTAGCGGGCTGGTCCAAGTCTCGCCGGTGGGAGTCATAGTGAAATCTTTTACGGAGAGAAAAAAAGACTGGCCACGTGCGTCGACGAAAGTACCCGACGAATACGGATCCACGCTGCCGTCTTTATGACGCAGGCGGTAGAGCATCACTTCGGTGTTGTCGTCGAGTTGCAGGCCGAGCCAATCCCATCCGCTTTCGCCCGGGCCCATCGATTCGCTGAAGAACTCGTGATCCATCCACGAGGTGCCTTTCACTTGGTAGGTCGTACCACTGAGTTCGATTGATCCCGAGGCGAGGAGCCGAGTGAATGAGATGTAGTGGGACGCGCGTCCCACTCCCTCGGCCTTTTGGCTGATTCCGTTTCGGCCGTGAATGACCGGCGGCTTGTTGGTCGCAAGGTTCAGATTAAGGCCGAATTCTTCGCCGATACCGAGCAGTTGCTGCCTGTCATCTTCTAAGTGCGCGTGCCAGTTGCCATTCCAGATCATGCCCGTGTGCTGGTTCACGCCGGCGATTCCGGGGCCGGCTCGGTTGATCCGCTCGGTGTGGTAAAAGTGGCGCCCGGCCAGATCGCTCAAGGCGAGATGCGCCATATGGAGATCGTGAATGTGCCAGGGTGATGCGTCCGCGTCGCGTGCAATCCCCTGGCGAAAAAATGTCAACTCGAAGCCGAAGCGGTGGCCGTCGTGAGATTTCAGGTTGCCGGTGTAGTACCACCACTCGGTCTGGTAATCCGGGTGATCGAAGTGATCGCGGGGAAACTGGTATTCATACCCGGGCAATGCGACCTTGTAGTCACCGGCCCATACGCCCACCACCAGGAGCAGGGCCAGCAAAGAACCCCATCTATTCTTCATGCACCACCTCGATGGGATTGAGACGCTGGGCGACACGCGCGGGATAAATCCCCGCCACTATGGTGGCCAGGTAGACGAGGCTGAGTGCGGCCAAGAGCAGTTTGACGGGCCAGTGGAATTGGATCGTCCAGCCGAAAGATTGTTTGTTGATCACGAAGATCAGCACCAGTGAAAGCACGGCGCCCAGCATGAGTCCGGCGAGGTTGGCGAGAAGACCGATCAACCCCGCCTCGACCAGAATCAGCTTGCGGACCTGGGAGGTTGCAGCTCCGAGAAAACGGAGCAGTCCAAACTCGCGACGCCGGTCAATGACGATCGACATCAGCGCGCCCGCGATCCCCATGACAGCAACCAGGACCGCTACCGCTTCCAGGGCGTAGGTGATCGCAAAGGTCTGGTCGAAGATGCGGATCGCCTCCCGGCGGATATCCCGATTCGAGAAAATCAGCACCTCGTTGTTGGCGGCTGCTTGCTCGATTTCTTTGCGTGTGGTTTCGAGGTTGACGCCCGGAGCAAGGTAGACCGCTAGATTCGAAGCGGATGGGTCGGGCAGGTAGCGCAGCATCGTAGAACGGTCGACGATGACGTAACCTCGCTCGTTGGCGTAATCGTAGAAGACATCCACGACGCGGAACCTGACGACCCTCTCCCCGAGTGGGAGCGCGACGAAGTCTCCGGCTTTGACGCCGTGCTTGTTGGCAAAAGGTTCGCTGACAATGGCGGAGTCGCCGGACAGGAGTTCCTGCAACACGTCGGTTGCCGGGCGTCCCGAAAGGAAGCCCGACGATCGGTAATAGCGCGATTCGTGGGTATCCGCCGACCCGAGCGTCACGGGCAAACCCTGGTACTCGATTTCGTAGGCGCGAAACCGGCTCACGCTTTGCACCCCTGGCAAGTTGGCAATGCGATCCGTCAGGTCGACGGAAATCGTCGGGTGGCGGTCCATGGAAGGATCGCCTGCGGGCCGCAAGTAGAGGTCGGCCGGAAGCTGGCTGTCCATCCAGGTAATCACGGTCTGGCGAAAGCTGCCGACCATGATGCCCACCGAAGTCATCATCGCGATTGCCGTCGAGAGGGCGCCGACCAGCACCGACGTCCGGCGAAGTGAGCCCGCGAGGCTGCGCGAAGCGAGCATCGCTTCCACGCCCATAAATCTCCGCAGTGTCGTCGAGGCAACGGAGGTGATCCAGTACACCAGGGCTGGAATGGAAAGCGAAGAAGCCCCGATGAGCAGGAGGGCGGAGAGATATCCAAAGATGGGTTTGCCGCCGACTGCGGGGAGACGCGCGGCGAGCGCTCCGGCAATGGCCAGCACCAGGGCGATGCCAGCGTCGCGGGTGCGCTCGACACGAATCGTGTATTCGCGCAGTCCACGGGCCATCGCTTCGGTCGGGGGGACCAGCGAAGCTTCTCGCGCGGGAGCCAGGGCGGACATAACCGCAACCCCAACGCCTACGATCAAAGCCAAAATCACGGATTCGGCGGAGAGATTCAGAGCACCCGGACGGCTTGTAATGTACAACGCGTTGACCGTCGTGGCCAGAAGCCGTACTGCTCCGGTTGCCATCAGCCGTCCCATCGGAAGCGCAATCAAAGCTCCTACGAGACCGAACATTGCGGCCTCGGCCAGAAATGCCAGGAGCACCGCGCGACGGCTGGCACCGAGCGCCCTGACTGTACCAATGTCTGCGCGCCTCCGAACGACCGAAACGGAAATGGTGTTGTAGATGAGAAACGCTCCCACCAGCAGAGCGATGTAGCTGAGAATGCGGAGATTCCATCGAAAGGCGGAGAGCATGCGGCGATTGGCCGCAGTTTGGCTGCCCTCGGGATTGAGTGCAACCCCACTGGGAAGAACATCGCGCAACTTCTGCTGCCAGACCGCGAGGCCCGGATGCTCTGGAACCTTCAGCAGAATGCGGTCGACTCGGCCCAGCTTGTGCGTCGCGTTCTGAGCGGCGGCGAGGTCCATGAGCACAACATCTTCGCTGTCTTGGGCCGACTCGGGAACGAAGCCGCGAACAACATAGTCTCGTCTTTCATCGTTGACGAGCAGCGTAATGGCTTCGCCCAGGCGGTAACCGAGGCCGCGCGTAGTCCAAATCGCATCCCGATCGTTGATGTGCTGGAAGCTGTCGCGGTCCTTCGGGATCACGAGATTCCGGCCCTGCTGACGATTGGCTTCGGCGATGACGTCGATCCCGAACAAAGCTACAGTTACGCCAGTCGAAGAAACCGTCGCGTGATCCTCAATCCGCGGCGTCACGCGAAGTGGGTAGGGCAGCGTTGCCAATTGGCCGACTACCTGCTCTGGTACTCCGCCCGCGGCGGTAACCTCAAGATCGTCGTCGCCCGCCAGCGTTTCCATGGAGGAGCGGAACGAACCGGCCGCGGCGTTGCCGGCGAGGTCGATGGCGAGTACCACCGAAACCCCCAACCCAACCGCGAATACGACGAGCACGGAGCGAGCGCGTTCGCGCAGCACCGGACGGACGATCAGGCGGAAGAAAAGCGACCAATACGCCATATCAGGAACGCGTGATCTCCTCGATGTGGCCGTCCCGCATTCGAACGACGGTGTCCACGAAGGAGGCCGATTCGGTGCTGTGCGTCGCCATTAGTATCGAGGTTTTCTGCTCGGTGCAGATCCGCCGCAGCAGTTCGAGGATGGAGTTTCCGGTGGCGGTGTCGAGGTTTCCTGTGGGCTCATCGGCGAGCACAAGGCGAGGCGAGTGAACCAGGGCGCGCGCGATGGCAACGCGCTGCATCTGGCCGCCGGAGAGTTGATGTGGCATACGGTGGGCAAACTCGGCGAGTCCGACCGAGTCGAGTCGGGCCAGCGCTTGGGGGCGGGGATCCGCATGTCCCGCAAGCAGCAACGGAAGCTCGACGTTTTCAACGGCGCTCAGCGTGTGGAGCAATTGAAACGACTGAAAGATGAAGCCGACTTTTTCACGGCGAAGTCCGGTCAACTGGATTTCGCTGAGCTCGTCGGTCGGTGTTCCGTCGAGCAGAATGTGCCCGCCGGTTGGGAAGTCCATGGCGCCGGCCAGATTGAGCAACGTGGACTTGCCGCATCCGCTGCGCCCGACAAGGCCAACGAATTCTCCGCAGCCAACCTGCATCGACACACCCTTGAGGGCGCGAACGGCTGCGCCGTCGGTGTGGTAGTCCTTGGTGACGCGTTCGACCGACAGAAGAGGCGAACGGCGATCTGCGGACGACGGGGGCGATGACTTGGCTGTTTGGGCGAGGACCATGTTGGTTGGGATATTAGTTGGATGCCGTTGAGGCAGATCAGACTCCGAACAGGGATTGATGTTTTCTTCCGGGGAAAAGGCCAAACCCAAGATTACACCCTGGGTGCAACACTCGAGGAATCGCGGTTACGGGTTTTACGGGTTTGCGCTTGACGATTGGAGACAGTCTTACTGGCGGTTCCCGCGGACAATTTCGGAGCGCTGCGCTGAGCGCGCCGTCAGAGGCGAATCCTTGTCGGGCATCGATTGTCGAAGGAGCCCCCATTCGCGGGACATTTCATCTTCGGAGATGGCACGAGACGATTTGGAGCGTAATTCTGATTGCAGTCGCGCTATGATGAGCTGGCGTATCAAGTCGGGCGGCGCGCCGGAGGTTAAGACATTTTCTGCCGACGCACCGATGCGCACCATGCGGCCGTCAACCTGCATTTGCAGAATAGGCCGTCCCTGATCATCGAAGTCAACTTTTGCATGCGCCTGCGTCCTGGACCATGCTTTTTCGACATTCTGGCCCGAGGTGACAGGATAGGATTCGGTCAGAAGATTTCTAAGCTGGTGCTGAAAAGACCGGCGATCCTCGCGACCCAGAGGCGCCTCGGGCTTGCCTTCCGGGTTAAAGACGAGCGCGTCGCGAGCCGGATCGAAGCGGCCAGCTCCCGTGACCGCGTAGGCCGCAAACACGCATCCGGCAAAGATTGGGCTGGCGACAGCGCTGGGCACGATGTACTTCTTGGATTTGAAAAAGGATTCGACCACCCCGTGCACTGTCGAACTGCGCGGCATGCTGCCGGGCACCTGCGCGATAACCAGGCGCGAATACTGAATTTCCGGACGCCGCCGGTTAAACCTCACCAGCATTTTCGCCATTTGCTTCGGTGTGGTGATGCCAACATCGGCGATCACGCTGCGGTGCAGAGTCTTCGGGTAGTAAAAGTTAATAATCCCTTTGGCAAAGTCGGCGCAGTTATTGGAGACCAGGTGGAAACGTGACTCGTTCGCCGATGAGTTCAATTTGGCGATCAGAGCTTCGTCCTGCTCCGGCGTGGTTGCGACCTCAAAACCATAGATGGTGCGGTCGTAGGAAGAGCCAACCAGTTGGTACCAGTTTCCGCCCGGTGTTTCGCCATTGTTTCGATCAGTAGCGATGTTCTCCAGATATCTGCGACGGTAGCGGTCGCGCAGGACTGCGACCATTTTGGCGTCGGCGAACAGCGGGATATCCTCCGTTCGGTTCACCGCATACAGGTATGGGATGAGAGGAATCGCAATCCAGTCATATCCGCCGACGCTGTCGTAGCGGCTGATCACAACCCCGGTTTCGCCCGGAGCGCAGCGGCGCAGGACAACGGGCGTCTCGGCGCAGACTCCCGACAGATAGACAGCGGCGTGGCCGGTGGCAGTAAAGAAACCAAGATGGCCGTAGGGTTCTTCCAGAAGCAGGGTGGCTGACGCTCCGGCGAGTGAGGCGCTGGCTACGACGATGACCGCTAACTTAATGAAAGCGCGCCGCATTATTGGGATGTGGCATAAAAACATAGTGACCCCAGACCAGCGCGTAACCTCCTACCTAAGAACCCTTTAACGAGAGATTAGTTGCAGGGAATCGCAAAGACCAGTTACGGAAGTTCAAAAGAATCAGAGCCTGGGATATGGCGAACACAAGGCGAATCTCCGAGTAGAGGAGACTTGGGTCTTTGGAAGCATGCCCCGGGCTGGGGACTCCGGCGAGCCCAGCACGACCTTGCTTTACGGTCGCTGCCGGGTGCTGCCTTCCGCTGGGCTAAGGGCGTCGGCATGGCAACGACATTAAGATTTCGGAGCTGATCCTCACGGCCTGCTTCCTTGCTGTCTACGCTTCTCACCCACCAGTCGCCCAGTGAATGGCAAGACTCGCTACTGACCTGTCTGCTCGACTTTGGTCAGACGGGATTTGCACCCGCTGGACTGGATTAAGAGGTTTCTCTAACTCATCATCAGTTCCTCCTCTTCCGAACTTCCCAACGCGATAGCCCAGGTTACTCATGGGCCTGGAAGAGTCTCACGCAGAATTGAGGGGTAGCTAGGGGATCTTATGGTGTGCTTTGGAGGCGCGCCTTCGCCCACCGGGCGCTTTCGGCGACCAACTTGTCTTCGTCGTCGGTCAGTTTTTCGAGGAGCGGGACAAAGTCTCGGTTCCCGCTGTTGCCCATCGCAATCGCGGCGTTGCGGCGCAGGCCAGACCGCTTGGTGCGGCGAATGGGCGATCCATGGAAGGCTTTCCGAAATTCCTCCGCGGACATTTCAGCGAGCCAGGCGAGGTCCGGGTTGACCAGACCGGGACGCGGCGCGAATTCGGGCAGAGTCGTGGCGGGAGCCTTGCGGTTCCACGGGCAAACATCCTGGCAGATATCGCAGCCGAAGACCTGTCGTCCCATTCCCGCGCGGAGGTCCTCCGGGATCGAGCCGCGCTTCTCGATCGTGAGATAAGAAATGCATTGGTTGGAATCGAGCTGGTAGGGTGCAAGGATTGCATCCGTGGGGCAGGCCTCGATGCAGCGCGTGCACGTGCCGCAACGGTCAGGAGCGGGCAGGTCGGGTTCGAGTTCAAGAGACGTTAGGATCACACCGAGAAAGAGCCACGAACCCGTCTTCTGATTAATGATGCAGGTGTTCTTGCCAATCCAGCCCACACCAGCATACTTCGCAAAGACGCGTTCGACGATGGGGCCGGTGTCGACGTAACTGCGGGTGGTGAGGTGCGCTTGCGAATTTGAAGGCACAGAGTCGCGCAGCGCGGCTTCCACCTGCTTGAGCCGGCCTAGAACGGTGTCGTGGTAGTCCTCGCGGCTCCAGGCGTAGCGGGAGATCCATCCGCGGCTGGTGTCGTTGGGCTGCGGGGAATAAGGATGATCGGTGTTGTAGTTGATGGCGCAGACGACGACACTTCGCGCCCAGGGCGCGACGCGAGAGAGAGAGGCGCGCTTGAGATCGCCTCGCTCATCCCTGGCCTGCATGTATTTCATTTCACCGGCGTAGCCGGCGGCAATCCATTCAGGAAAATGATTGAGTTCAGGACCATCGGTGGCGGGAGCGATGCCGGACAGGTCGAAACCGGCCTGTTCGGCAGCGCGCTTCACGATCGCTTTGACGTCGCTGATCGAAATTGCCAAGGCGCCCCTGCTCGATATGACTCAGCGTGCAGCGCAAGGCTGCGGCTCCGCTGTTGCCAATATACTGACACCGTGTCCCAGTTCCGCGCAATGCTTCTGCCATGCGCGCGAAAACGCTTACAGTGCTGATCTGCCTCTTGGTCTTCGGGTTCAATTCTCTCTCAGCTCAACAGGCCGCGACGACGCCCGTCACACTCACCGTGACGGATCCAACCGGAGCGCGTATCCCGCACCTGCAAATTCGAGTCTTCCTACTCCCGATCCTGCACCGAAAATGGAAACCGACGAGAAAGGTAAGCTTTCCCTCGATCTGAAGCCTGGCGGCTATGCGCTCTTCGCCCGCCTCTCCGGTTTCAAGCCGCTCGCCACCCATTTTGAAGTTCGCACGACGAAGGAACTGCAGACAATTCCCTTTATTTTACAGCTCGCGCTGAACAGCGGTCCTGTGGAGGTCGTTCCCAATACTTCGACCGCGGATCTGACCTTACTGGCGTATCCGTACCACGATGCGACGGGGCTGTCCCTCCAGCAACTGAAAGCTCTGCCCCACACGACTGTCACCATTAACAATCCGCACACGAGCGCGGACGAGACCTATTCCGGCGTCCGTGTCGCCGATATTCTGACGCCGCTCGGCGCACCACTAGGAAAGGAACTTCACGGAATCGCTCTCACAACGTATTTGGTCGCGACCGGCTCTGATGGCTATCAGGCTGTCCTTGCACTAGCCGAAGTTGATCCGAGCTTTCATCCCGGCGAAATCCTGGTTGCCGACACCATGAACGGCAAGCGGCTCGATGAGCATTCCGGTCCGCTGAAGCTTGTAGTGACGGAAGACAAGCGCGCGGCGCGCTCGGTGCGCAACTTGACGACAATTGAATTGAAGGCGGCTCAGTGAGTTTCCAGGCCGCGCCGACGCCCTAAAGGCCGAGTTTCTTCACTTCCTCGTTGTAGTACTTGCGGTAGAGGATGTCCCACTCCTGCGAGCCTTCGAGGATGGTCCGCTTCTGGCTCTCGATCTTCTGACGGGCGGCGACGTCGATTTTTTCTTCCTGGTTGAGCAGGTCTTCAAGAATCTTGCGGGTTTCCTGGCGGATAGTGTTGGGGTCTTCAATGAACTCGACCTGGTCCATCTCTTTGAGCACGTCAGCAACGGCCCGGGCCAGCACGTTCACTTTGTCGCGGCTGAGTCTCACAGCACCGCCTTGTACTTGCGCACGAGTTCGGTTTTCACCTTGCGGAACATCTCCTGGTAGTTGGCTCCGGTCTTGCGCATTTCTTCGGAGTAGGCCTCGAGGATGACGCGCACTTCGTCGTTGATGCGGTCTTCGAGCGAGAGTTCGTCGACCAGCGCACCGTTCACGCGCTCAGTCACCGCGGGAACGGCCGAGGTCTCGATGAACTTGCCAGCAATCAGTTTCTTGGTGACTTCGCGGGCCAGGTAGCCCACATATTCTTTGGAAAAAAGCATGTGTGGATCAGAACTGGTGCGTGCGATACGCGCTCAATTTGAATAGGAAAGTGTAACACAGCGCCCCGAACTTCCAAGTCTCACTGCTCGAGTTGCTCCAGCATCTGCTTCGCCTGCGGATGATCGGGATGCTGCTGGAGCAGGTCGAGGACGATGCTGCGAGCCTTGTCGCGCGCGCCTTCCAGGGCATAGACCCGAGCCAGGTTCAAATACGCCTGATCAAAAGCCGGCGCGACGCGAATGCATTGCTCGAAGCTGGCCACGGCTTCGTCCCGCCGTTGCGTGACCAGGAAGAGGACTCCGAGATTATTGAGGGCTTCGGGATAGACGGGACGAGCCCGTAGTGCGCGCTGCAGGTATTCGTAGGCTTTGCCGGTATCGTTCGCCTGCGCAAAGACCATTCCCAGACTATAGTTGGCTTCCGGGTCCTCGGGCGCGAGGGCGAGGGCACGCTCCAGTACCTTGCGGGCTTCGTCCCAATTTTTTTGCAGGCGATACGCGTTGCCCAGGTTGTCAAGCGCCAGCACGTGATGCGGGTTCAGACGCAGAGCGTCCTGAAAGCGCTGGATCGAATCTTCGACTCGCCCTTCGCGCGTGGCGATCACGCCCAGATTGTTCCACGTGTCGGGCACAGTGTCGGGGTAGTTGGCCTGGAGTTTCACAGCACGTTCGAAGGCTTCGCGCGCAGCCGCGTTCCTGTTTTGATTCAGGTAAACGCTGCCTATGCCGTAAAGGGCCTCGGCGTTTGATGGGTCATCGCGGGACGCCTGCTGAAATGAGGCCTCGGCTTGATCGAGGTATCCACGCTGAAAAAACAGCGAGCCCAGAGAAAGGTAGTTGCGGCCGAATTCCAGCGAATAGCCTGCGCTTGGAAAGGGCAGGGCCCGAGCCAGCCGTTCCGCGTCCGTAATGGGGATGCTTCGAGAATCTTTCTCGACGTGCTCCGGGTCGATCGGACCTTGGTACACCTTGACGATGTCTCCTTTGGTATCGATCAGGAAGGATGTAGGAAAAAGGAGGTCGCGGTGCCGATCGAATATCTGGCGGTAGAGAATGTTGTAGACGGCCGCGGTGTGCTCCGATCCGTGCAGGATCGGGAAGGAAAACTTCTGGACGCGCGAGAAAGTGAGGAACTCCTCGCTGAGCGAAGAACTGGACCCCGCCTGGTCCACTTTGATCGTGAGCAGTTGGAGTCCCAGCGTCGCCCACCTACTGTGCATTTTTTGGAACGCTTTCAAGTCAGCCAGGCACTCGGGCGATTGCATGGCCCAGAAATTCACCAGGACCGGCTTACCACGGCGAGCGAAGAGCGCGTGAGTCTCTCCAGTAACGTCAGGCAAAGAAAACAGAGGAGCCGCAACGGGCGCTAAAAGCCACGTTTCAGCTTGGGTCGGAAGCGAATCGGCTTCCGCCGCATGCGCTGGCGCAACTTGTGAACGCCCCGTCGTGCTTCTCCGGAAAGGCTCAATCGACGAAGGTGCAAATCCTTCCTCGATCCAGATCCGGTGGTTCAGAGGAAGGTCGTGCAGCTCCTGCACCAGCCCGCTCGGCCAACGAATCGATGTGTGCACGGGGCCCTTGGTGCCGCCGAGGCCGAAGAAAACATCCTTGCTGTGCTGGGAAAGAAAGCCGGAACCGGCCTGCAGCACACGCGTCTGGCGGCCAGCGCTGGTTTCAACCGTCACGGCGGCCCCGATCGCGTCGCGATTGCACTTGGTGCCGAGCAGTCGAAATGAAATCGAAGGTGGCAGATCGCCCGCGACATTCTTCAGCAACCGGAGTTGCGGAGCATTGCGATTCTTCAAGGCGACTTCGAGGCGCCCATCGTGATCGAAATCGGCGAGGGCGAAGGAGCGGCCGTCCTCAACGAAATCAAGCCCGACCACAGCGGAGACGTCAGAAAATGTTCCGTCGCGGTTGTTCGCATAAAAGACATTGCGCTCGTACCCGCTCCAGGTGCCATCGGAGCGGATGAGTTCGTTAATCGCGTTCCATCCCTGCTCGTACTCTTTGGAAGCGCGCCCTTCATCGGGCGAGTTGGCAACGACCAGTCGCCAGAAAAAGCTGTTGAGATCCTCGCGCAGGGGACCCGACACCATGCCGTTGGTGATGTAGAGATCGAGGAAGCCATCGTGATCAAAGTCGAACGCGTCGCTCGACCACGCCCAGCGGCCCATGCCCACGCCCGCAGCCTGCGTCGCGTCTTCAAACTTGCTACCGCGATTGTGGAATAAGGAGTTCCCCATGGCGTGTTTCTGATAGAGGGCCCGCACTGCTTGCGGCGAGTCTCTCTTGAAGATTGGCTGGGTCGAGATGCGCACTCCCGCAGCGGTCCACATGTTGGCAACGTAAACCTCGTCTGCGCCGTCGTTGTCGTAGTCAAAGGAGCAGATACTCATCCCCGCGCCGACGTCTTCAACTCCGGCCTGCGAAGCGACATCCGTGAAGGTTCCGTCGCCATGGTTGTGATAAAGATTCTTTCGCCCAAAATCGTTCACCACGTAAAGATCGGGCCAGCCGTCGCGGTCGTAGTCGGTCCATCCGCAGGCGAAACTGTAACGGGTGTTGTTCCGACTCAGACCGGACTCGCGCGTCACATCGCGGAAGGTGCCGTCGCGATTGTTGCGCATCATGAAGTTCGGTGGACCGTTTTCGGCGTCGTGGTAGGGAGAGGGATACTTGTATTGCCCGGTACCCTGGTAGTAGGCGTAGAGGCAGAAATAGATGTCCAGCCATCCGTCACGGTCGTAGTCGGCGACGGCTGCGCCGGTGAAAGTTCCCTGCGGCGGGTTCGCGAACTGGAATGCGTCAGGCCTTGGGCGGAACTTGCCACCGCCTTGGTTCAGAAAGAGCAGCGGTCCGTTGGTTCGCACCAGGATGACGTCCTCGCGGCCATCGTTACTGAAGTCGGCGAAGAGTGCACAGGCGGTGTTTTCG